>OJGT01000055.1_pt1 | contig 33245 bp, 31 predicted proteins | sample 1595031 | NCBI WGS metagenome assembly OJGT01 (sample SAMN05416857, study PRJEB24817) | seawater metagenome | isolation source: Sea water | place: Canada:Atlantic | collected 2013-11 | reverse complement strand
GTCTCGTGGGCTCGGAGATGTGTATAAGAGACAGCTATAATGATGTCAGTGAGTATAATCAACAATTAAGATAAAAACCAATTATTCATAAGAACAAAGAGGTTTGACCAGTAGATTGTTGCTAAATTCCCCGAAAAGATGATTATTGTCGTCTAAATCATAAAAATTGCTTTTTTTAGTTCACTCTCACATTATTTTATGTAATCATTATTATTGAATTAATTTTACAGGTGTTTTTGACGAAGATGACCACAAAATTCCAAGTTTTAGTGTTAAATGGTCCAAATTTAAATATGTTGGGCAAACGTGAGCCAGAAATTTATGGCGCACAAACATTAAATGAGATTATTGTTCAACTAACACAGCAAGCACAAAAAAACGAAATTGAACTATCTCATGTTCAATCAAATGCTGAGCATGTATTAATTGATACAATTCATCAGGCATTTAAAAAAATTGATTTTATTATTATCAACCCTGCGGCTTTTACTCATACAAGTGTAGCGCTTCGAGATGCATTATTAGCGGTAGATATTCCCTTTATTGAAGTACATTTATCTAATGTACATGCAAGAGAGAAGTTTAGGCAGCATTCATATTTATCCGATGTTGCTAATGGTGTTATTTGTGGATTAGGTGCTAAAGGATATAGCTATGCACTTGAGTCTGCAAAAGAATATTTAGAAAAAAAGAGTAAGTGATAAGTTTCAAAAGAAGATACGAGTAAAACTTATTAACTGAAAAATATTTAACTTAAATTAAGGTAGTACAATGGACATTCGTAAAATAAAAAAACTTATTGAATTAGTTGAAGAATCTGGCATTAACGAATTAGAGATTTCTGAAGGTGAAGAATCTGTTCGTATAAGCCGTGGCGCTCCTGTTGTTGCCGCCGCAGCTCCTTATATGCAGGCAGCTCCTGTTGCAGCAGCACCTGCGGTAGCAGCTACACCAATTGCTGAAGCGAGTGCACCAGCATTAACAGGTCATATTGTTCGTTCTCCTATGGTTGGTACTTATTATGCTTCTTCTTCTCCAGATGCACCTCACTTTGCTGAAGTAGGCCAACATGTAAATGCTGGCGATACTTTATGTATTGTGGAAGCTATGAAAATGATGAACCAAATTGAAGCTGATAAATCTGGTGTAATTAAAGAAATTCTAGCGCAAAATGAAGATGCTATCGAATTTGATCAACCGCTATTCATCATTGAATAAGCCCAACCTAAAAGGGTCATTCCATGTTAGATAAAGTTGTAATCGCCAATCGTGGCGAAATTGCCTTAAGAATATTACGCGCATGTAAAGAGCTCGGTATTAAAACTGTTGCTGTGCATTCAACCGCAGATAAAAACTTAAAGCATGTTCTATTAGCCGATGAAACTATTTGTATAGGTAAAGCATCCGCACTCGATAGTTATTTAAATGCTCCAGCTATTATTACTGCTGCAGAAGTAACTAATGCCGTAGCTATCCACCCAGGATATGGTTTTTTAGCTGAAAATGCTGACTTTGCAGAGCAAGTAGAAAAATCAGGTTTCGCATTTATCGGTCCAAAAGCTGAAAGCATACGCATTATGGGTGATAAAGTTGCTGCTATTCGTGCAATGAAATCTGCAGGCGTTCCTTGTGTACCCGGCTCAGATGGTCCATTAACTGACGATGAAGAACTTAATAAAGCCCATGCTAAACGTATAGGTTACCCTGTCATTGTTAAAGCTGCTGGCGGCGGCGGTGGCCGTGGTATGCGCGTTGTTCGCAACGAAGAAGAACTTGTTGATTCAATTGCATTAACAAAGAAAGAAGCAGGAACTATTTTCAAGAATGACATGGTTTACATGGAGAAGTTTCTTGAAAATCCACGTCATGTTGAAATTCAGATTATTGCTGATGGTCAAGGTGCTGCAATTCACTTAGGTGAGCGTGATTGTTCTATGCAACGACGTCATCAAAAAGTGGTTGAAGAAGCTCCAGCTCCAGGTATTACACCAGAGATGCGCGCTAAAATTGGTGAGCGTTGTTGTAATGCTTGTATTGAAATCAACTACCGTGGTGCTGGTACTTTTGAGTTTTTATACGAAAATGGTGAGTTCTACTTTATTGAAATGAATACACGTATTCAAGTTGAACATCCTGTAACAGAAATGATCACAGGTGTTGATTTAATTAAAGAGCAATTACGTGTCGCTGCTGGACAACCTTTATCTTATACGCAAGATGATATTAAGATTGCAGGCCACTCAATTGAATGTCGTATTAATGCTGAAGATCCACGCACTTTTATTCCATCACCGGGTAAAATAACACGTTTCCACCCACCAGGTGGTTTAGGTGTTCGTTGGGATTCTCACATTTATGCAGATTATTCTGTTCCTCCACATTATGACTCAATGATTGGTAAATTAATCACTTGGGGTGATAACCGTGATGTAGCGATTGCTCGTATGCGTAATGCGTTATCAGAGCTAGTTATTGATGGTATTAAAACCAATATTACCTTGCATCAAGATATTCTAAATGACCAAGGTTTTGTCAATGGTGGTGCTAACATTCACTATCTAGAAAAAAAATTAGCAGCTTCAGAATAATATAGAAGCTTGTTTAAATATGAGAAAAAGCTCTGTATTTACAGAGCTTTTTTTTTATGACAACTTTATTATATAATACCAGTAGAATTTAATGTGAGAACTCCTATGACTAAGCCGATGGAAAAACCATATCCTCCTGCCGATGATGACTGCTGTGGCGGCGGTGCATGTAACCCATGTGTTTGGGATCACTACTATGCTGAGTTACAAAAATGGCGTATTCAACAAGCTAAAATCAAAGAAGAGCAAGCCAAAGATGGTTTAAAATAGTGATGGTTAGAAGAAACGCTATAAAATTATATTAGCCCAAGCTTATCACCAATAAAAAGTACACCAGATTAAAATATTCCCATCATTCAAAAGCCTACCAAGAAGCCAACCTTTTTAATAAAAATAAAGCCAGTTCAATTTACACTCCTAACTTTATTGTTTTAAAAAATAAAAAACCCCGTAAAACGGGGTTTTGAATCTATTGGTATAACTACTAACTATACACTTTAAAAATTCGGGATCTAGAACGGTATATCATCATCGAAATCAATTGATGGTTCTTGCGGGTTTACCTTAGGAGCTTGCTGCTGTCCTTGTTGTTGAAAGCCACCTTGCTGTTGCTGGAAGCCACCTTGCTGCTGTGGAGCTTGTTGTTGCTGGAAGCCACCACCTTGCTGCTGTGGAGCTTGTTGCTGCTGAAAGCCACCTTGCTGCTGCGCAGGTTTATTATATTGTTGTTGTGGTGCCTGCTGTTGGAAGCCACCACCTTGCTGTTGTGGTGCTTGTTGCTGTTGGAAGCCACCTTGCTGACCAGATGGTTTACTATCTAACATTTGCATTACACCATTAAAGCCTTGTAATACAATCTCAGTTGTATATTGATCTTGACCTTGTTGGTTAGTCCATTTACGTGTTTGTAACGAACCTTCAAGATAAACTTTTGAACCTTTTTTCAAGTATTCGCCAGCAATCTCAGCTAACTTTCCAAACATTACTACACGGTGCCATTCTGTTTTTTCTTTTTGCTCACCAGTTTGCTTATCTTTCCATGTATCAGACGTTGCTACAGTAATATTTGCTACTGCACCGCCATTTGGCATAAAACGCACCTCAGGATCTTTACCTAAGTTGCCTAAAATTGTTACCTTATTTACACCCGCCATGAAAAATCCTATTAATTGTGCACTTCTAATACAAGATGAGTATCGAATACACAACTTATAATAGAGTAGAAAAAATTTTATTAAGAGAGCAATTCTATAGGGAGAATCGATCAAATTCGAGTGGTTTTTACATTTAATGGCTATTTATTTTTAGCTGATTGATTTTACTAAGTTAGATTTATCAAGCTTGGTAAAGGTGTTGTATTAATTCTGCTTTGATATCGTCAGGGATTAATTGAGACTTTTGAGTTTTATAATCAAAATGCACCATAGCTGCAGTACCAGATGCACATTTTTCATCGTGCTGCCAGAGTTCTTGATATACATCAAATGAAGAACCACCAATACGACCTATGAAAGTTCGTACTTCTACATCTTGTCCATAAAATAGCTGCCCATGATATGAAACATCAATTTTTGCTATAATTAATTGCCATTTAGTTATATCTAAATCAGGTGTAAATAAACGAAAAACAGGTTCTCTTGCTTCTTCAAACCATATAGGAGCAGTAGTATTATTAATGTGACCAAGTGCATCAGTCTCACCAAATCTTGGGGTTATAATTGTTTTATACATCCTCTATTTATCCCTACTTTTATTAATTTATAACCGCTATAGTAACGTTAGCTCACAAAAAAATCAGCTTACTCAAGAAAGAAAGTTAAAATGAGCTAAAACATCCACTTGTATAGTATATTTTTTATTTTATTTATTATTTCCAGTAACATTTACGCCACTGGAAATGAACCTCTGCATGAATAAAATACAGCCTGTATTCAGGGAACGTAAAATGTCATTTATAAACCTCTAACAATTTTTAATAAAAATGAAGTCGGTTTTTCGACTATACATCAGTGGGCTAATGCTATTCATATCGTCACAAAACAAGCTACCCTTGAAAATAAAGCTGATTTTTTATTCAGAGGAGTGATGCAAAAGTGACAAATGGTGAAATGGTAGAGAACATAACAGTTACTACTTGGGATAATTGGTCGTTAATGCCAACCATCAGTTTTTGTCGTCAAGGGGGAGAAAGTACTTATAGCATTGGATTAAAAGAGCGATATTTATTGGGATTAGGCATAGATGCTGAAATTCAAACTTATAATAACTCTCAACAAAAAGGTTATAAGTTGAAGAGTGCGATCTCTCTATTTAGGAACAAAATATAGATTTAAAGTTTCGCTCTACTGACAATGACGATGGCACGCAGCAATCACTATTTTTTCAAAAACACTTTGCCAGCTTTTATACACCCTATGCTTATAAAATTGGTTTTGATGAAGAAACATTTGACGATACTATTTATCAAAATGATAGCCCTAGCATAGATAACGTTGAAGTAAGGATTGAAGCAAAACAATCCTTTTAACTATTATCAGTGGAACAATTATTTAGACTATAAGAAGCGCTTTAAAATACGATCAATTTGGGTCATTCGTATCTTTTTGAGCAATCTTTTAGGTTTTTGAGGGTAATCACTAATATCTTCAATTTCACTGTAATGATTAATTGGGTTAGCGTATTCCATAATATTAACCAGCTCAGCAGACACTTTAGGCATTAGCCCTTGAGAAGGATCATCAAGTAATAATCCATTCTCTAAATCGAGAGACCAAGCACGTGGGTTCAAATTGCTTCCCGTTAATAAATGATAACGTTCATCACTTATAACACCTTTTAGGTGAAAACTATTCGCTCCATTTTTCCAAACATGTATGTCTAATAATTTATTATCAATAAAATGTTGATAACGTTTTACAAAGCGTTTTAACAGCACTTCATAAACATAAGGGACTATACCTATCGCTGAAAATTCTTTTTCATCAGCAATAAAAAAATCATTAGCAGTTTTGTCGCCTACAACAATGGTTATTTTTACACCACGTTTAAGTGCTTTAATTACATCTCGTGCGAGTACTGGTGGTAAATTAAAGTAAGGCGTTAAAATTATTAACTTTTTTTCTGTATTCTTAATAGTTTGGCGAATGACTTTATTTAACTTATTCTTTCTACGGCCATAACCAACAAGAGGCATAATTGAAATTGGGTTAGTCACTACACCTGATTCTTTATCGTTATCAGTAAACTCTAGTTCATAAGCTGATTTTTTTAATAATGACTTCAGTGAAATGATATTGCGCCTTTGTTGTGCTTGATTAGGTAATACCTGCTCATTCAATAAAGGGGCTAAGTTTGATTTTACAAAAGTTTTAGTTAGATATTGGCAAAAACTTTTGGCTAATGGTGCACAATTAATTTGATAGTAACGATCTAAGCGGTATCTATCTCCTTGCTCCATATAGATATCATTAATACTGGCACCTGTATAAAAAAGTACATTATCAAAAACCATACCTTTTAAATGTAAAACACCAAATAGCTCTTTCGGTTTAACAGCAATGCCATAAACACCTATTTTTTGTTCATACTGTTCAGCTAAAGCAAGATATAAAGCTCTATTTCCTAAGCTTCCCTTTTCTCCGATAAGACCTCGTTGGCCTCGGTGATAATCAACAAAAACTTTGATATCAAGCTCAGGGTAATTCCCCTTTGCCTGATATAACGCATGTAAGATTTCTTGGCCAGCTTCGTCATCCTGTACATAGAGTGCTGAGATATAAATACATTGACGAGCACTGGCAATTAAAGACAATAATTGTTGCTGATATTGTTTTGGCGTAGAAAAAATTTCAATATCGCCACTACTAACTACTATATTTTTCATTTCAAAAGTCAAAGCTCTTAAATCTTAACTATAAACACATTAGCAGCAGTATACTCATTTCCCCAGTCAGTGACTATTTTTCTAAGATAAAAATTACGATTTGTTACGATATCAACGTTCTCGCTAAAGCGACTTTCCTACTTAAATATAATCAAAGGTGGTTAACTAAATAACCATCGCTAATTCAGCAGCTTGACGAATAGCACGTTTAGCATCGAGTTCTGCAGCAACATTAGCTCCTCCAATAAGGTGCACATTCATGCCTCCTTTTTCAAGCGCCTGTTGTAATTCTCGGTTTGGTTCCTGCCCAGCACATATAATCACATTATCAACAGCCAAAAGTTGCTCTTTACCTGCTATTTCGATGAGTAAACCTTCATCAGTTATTGATTTATAGCTAACGCCCGGTAGCATTTTAACACCATTTTTTACGAGGTTAGCACGATGCACCCAACCAGACGTTTTACCTAAGCCTTTACCCACCTTACTCGTTTTTCTTTGCAATAACGTAATTTGTCGCTCATTAACATGAGCATTAGCTCTACTTTTCTCTAACAAGGCACCAGATTGCTGATATGTTTTATCTACCCCCCAATTTTCCAACCAAGCATTTAAATCTGTTGTTAACGACTCACCTTTTTCTGCAAGGTAAGTAGCAACATCAAAACCTATACCACCTGCTCCAATAATTGCCACATTTTCACCAACAGTAACTTTATCTCGTAACACTTGTAGATAGCTCAACACCTTGGGGTGATCAATTCCTTCAATATCTAACTTTCTCGGTTTAATACCCGTTGCTAAGATCACTTCATCAAAGCCAGCCGATAATAACTTTTCACTACTCTGTTCATTATTTAAATGCACTGGAATATTTAATAGCTCTAACTGCTTATTAAAGTAGCGAAGAGTTTCATAAAACTCTTCTTTACCTGGTATTTGTTTGGCCACATTAAACTGACCACCTATCTCGCTTATTTTATCAAATAGCTCAACATGATGACCTCGTTGAGTAGCATAAACACTAAACGCTAAACCTGCTGGCCCAGCTCCTATTACAGCTAACTTCTTAGGTTTTTTACTTTTATCAAGCTTATTCAAGGTAAGTTCTGTTTCATAACAAGCCATCGGGTTTACTAAACAAGAAGCACGCTTTTGCTGAAATACGTGATCTAAACAAGCCTGATTACAACCAATACAGGTGTTAATTTCATCAGATCTATTTTCTGCAGCTTTATTAACAAAGTCAGCATCGGCCAAAAATGGTCTAGCCATCGATACCATATCAGCCTGCCCAGTCGCTAAAACACGTTCAGCTACTTCAGGTGTATTAATACGGTTAGTGGTTATCAAAGGGATCGACACTTCTTTTTTCATTTTCTCAGTAACCCAAGTAAATGCGGCTCTAGGAACAGAAGTAACAATTGTTGGCACTCGCGCTTCATGCCAGCCAATACCTGTATTTATTATCGTAGCGCCAGCTTTTTCCACAGCTTTTGCCATCGTAACTACTTCATCCCAGCTATTACCTCCTTCCACCAAATCAAGCATTGATAAACGGAAAATAATAATAAATTTTTCACCCACCTTGGCTCGCACAGCTTTTATTGTTTCAATTGCCAAACGCATTCGGTTTTCAATACTGCCGCCCCATTCATCACTGCGTCTATTTGTTCGTAAACAAGCAAATTGATTAATTAAATAACCTTCACTTCCCATAATCTCCACGCCATCATATCCCGCTTTAGCCGCCAAATAAGAAGAATGAGCATAATCTTTAATAGTCGTTTTTATTTGTCTTACCGACATTGCTTTAGGCGTAAAAGGGGTGATTGGAGATTTTACTTTACTCGGTGCTAAACTAAATGGATGAAAAGCATACCGGCCTGTATGCAGCAGTTGTAAACATATTTTGGTTGAATATTTATGTACTGCCTCTGTTACTTGCTTATGTTTATTCACATGCCAAAAGTGACTTAATTCACTGCCAAAAGGGGCTATTCTGCCGCGCATATTTGGACTAACGCCACCTGTAACAATCAGGCCAACACCACCTTTAGCACGCGCTTCATAAAATGCAGCTAACTTTTCAAAACCACCTTTTTCCTCTTCAAGACCAGTATGCATTGAGCCCATTAAGATACGATTAGATAATTGGGTAAAACCTAAGTCTAAAGGCGCTAATAACTGTGGGAATGGACTTTCATTTAGGGCTGTGGATGTCATACTATTTTCCTGTTGGTCATACCAGATAGTAATAAGTTACTCATATTTGTTCAAAAACACAAGTTAATTTTGACACCTGTCAGATTGGATTCACAATATTAAATTATTACCGTAAAAAATATTATCGATAACTTCTCAATAATAGTAGAATTATTGCAAAATAGTAGTACATAGAATTATGGTATGACTTCAAAGAAAATAGATAAAAAAAGCCTTGTTTCCCTGATTATTAAGAACTTACAACAGGAACTATCACAAGCAGTTAGTGCAGCAAATGAAGCTCACGCTGCAGCCGTAGATGATCAAAGTGTAGCTGAAACTCAATACGATACCTTAGCTATCGAAGCCAGTTACTTAGCAGAAGGGCAATCAAGGCGAGTACAGGAACTACAGGAAGCAATATTTGATTATCAGAACTTAGTACTAAGTAAATTCGATGAAAACAAGCCAATAGCATTATCGGCACTAGTTCAACTTAACACTGATAATAAAAAACAACATTGGTTTTTTATCGGTCCTGCTGCCGGTGGTTTTCGTTGTCAATTAAATGAACAACACATTACGGTAATTACACCAGAGTCCCCTTTAGGGAACACTTTAATGCGCGAGTTTGAAGGAGAAGATATCAACGTTTTGTTAGGTAACGGAAGACTGATAGATTACATTGCTAGCGTATATTAAATTTTATATTACAACGCCCTTTCACTTTTACAGCAAGTAACTTAACAGCGATGACAATTGCTGAACTTGCTTAGTTAAAAGACTAATTCTCAATGTCATATTTTAAGTAATTATATCCGTACCTTTAATTTATGTGCTCTGCTGCAACAATGCTTTAACAGCAGGTAAATCAACAATTTTGTCATCTACCTTTAAATAAGCAACCGCAGCATTCTCGGCTGAATTACTACCACTATCGTCATGCACTAATGTTGCTTCAATAACACCAGGCATATTTATTAATACATCCGCTATTTCATCGGCTTTCTCATCACAAGTAATATTAGTCGTAAAACTAAAACTTTTAGATTTTTTCAGTTTTTTCATACCAAAACTAAGTACTAACCAAATGAGACTCGCCACAGCCATTACCAAGAATATAGTTTGCTCTCCAAAGCGGCTTGCGACAAAACCTCCAATAATACCACCAACAAAAGCACCTAAAAATTGGCTGCTAGAATATATCCCCATAACACTGCCCTTTACGCCAGCAGGAGCAATACGCGATAAAATAGAAGGCATAGTCGCCTCTAAATAATTAAAAGCAGTGAAAAAGAGTACAACCGAAAAGACTAGACTCCATAAGCCCGTTGGTAATAACCATAATAGAAATAAAGCTAAGCTAAGTAGCGCAATTGCAGCACTGAACATAGGTTTTTCTTGCTGCTTTTTCATCGCAAAAATCATAAAAGGCACCATCAAAAAGAAAGAGCCTAATAATGCAGGTAAATATATTTGCCAATGACTTTCTAATGCAAGTCCACTAGCCACAAATTGTTTTGGTAAAGTAACAAAACAAGCCGTAAGGGCCATGTGCAAAATAAACACGCCCCAGTTCAAGCGAGATAATTGAGGATGGCGAATTAACTTACCTATTTGCTCTGGCAAAGCAACATTATCGCCACGAGGGGCTTTATTTATTGAATAAGGCACCATAAATTGGATCATGAGCATAGCTAGAATAGTTAAAAGTCCCGTAAACCAAAATAATCCTGCCAAACCAAAAGCATCAGCCACTATAGGGCCTAAAATCATAGCAAAAGTAAATGATAAACCAATAAACATGCCAATGGTTGCCATCACTTTCGGACGTTGTTCTTCTCTGGTTAAATCGGCGGCTAAGGCCAGAATAGCACTAGCAATTGCCCCCATGCCTTGCATAGCTCGCCCTAGTACTACGCCATAAATTGTTGTCGACATAGCAGCAACAATACTACCAATTAAAAAAACAACCAAGCCTGCTAATATCACAGGTTTGCGGCCATGTTTATCAGAAAGAATACCCATAGGTATTTGTAATAGTGCTTGCGTTAAACCATAGGCTCCAATAGCAAGTCCAAGCCATAATGGGCTATAGCCAGCTAACTGTTCACCGTAAATAGCAAACACGGGTAATATCATAAAAAGTCCAAGCATTCGTACACCAAACACACTGGCGAGGGAAAATGCTGCTTTTTTCTCAATACTGTTTAAACCTGAAACGCTCATGAAAATAGATTACCTAAAAAAAACGGAAAATTAAAAGTTGGAGAATTAAAAAATCGTCGTAGTTTACCATGCAATGACTGACAAAAAAATGCTCTATGCACAAGAGACTTAAAGATGCTAATGATATGAATCATTAAGTTCTTAAAAAATTGATTAGAATATAAAATAGGCAACACTCGCAATAACCAAAGCTATTACAATATTAAGCACAAAACCTGCACGCATCATATACCCTTGTGGTATTAAACCGGATGAAAATACAATTGCATTTGGTGGTGTCGCTACAGGGAGCATAAAAGCGCATGAAGTACATAAAGCGATAATCACGGCAATACCCACAGGTGGCAACTGTAAATCAATGGCAACCGTCATAAATAAAGGAACTAACAAAGCAGCGCTTGCTGTATTACTAACAAGTTCAGTTAAAAAAACCACAAAAATACAAATGCTTACCAATATCAACCAAGTATTATCTGCAGGCAAGTTACTACTAATAGCATTGGCCAACCACAAACTTGCACCCGATGTTTTTAATAAAACACTTAACGTTAAGCCACCACCAAACAGAATTAAAATTCCCCAGTTAGTTTTTTCAATAAATTCTTCAAACCGTAAACATTTTGATCCTGTTAATAACACAATTGCGATAACTGCTAACATCGCATCAAACCCTCGACTAACACCAACAAGAGAGGCTAATGGCGAACTAAACACCCAACCTAAAGCAGTTAAAGCAAACACAGAAATAACAAAAGTTCTTTGCCAATTCGATTCAAGCACTGGCGGGGCTAGTACAATCCTTTGTGAAAATTTAGGTCTAAACAAAATAAACAACACTATTATCATTAAAGGAAATAACAAAGAAAACATGGGTATCCCCCACTTTAGCCAGTCAGCAAAGCTTAAGCCGGCAGCAGAAGCCGCAATTGCATTAGGCGGGCTGCCAATCAATGTAGCCATACCACCAAGATTGCCTGAATACGCGAGCCCAAGTAAAACAAAGATATAAACATTAGGTTGATTTTGTTCACTGTCACAATTATTTTTCTGAGCAGATAATAGCCCTAGCGCAATAGGCAACATTAGCGCAAGTGTTGCTGTATTACTTATCCACATTGAAAGCAAAGCCGTTGTTAAAAATAACAACAATACCGCATACAAAGGTCTTCCCCCTGACAAAGACAGCATTTTCACTGCAAATAACTTATCTAATGAATATTTTTGTAGCGCAGCAGCTAAGGCAAATCCTCCCATAAAGAGAAAAATGACTGGACTAGAAAAACTAGCGAACGCTTGTGTTGCTGGCAATATACCGCTTAGCATAGCTAAAACAGGAATTAATAGCGCAGTAGCACTAAGGGGTAATGCCTGTGTAATCCATAACCAAGCAATCGCAACAAAAATAGTTAAACCATGCTGAACTTGCAATGGCGCCTCAACGGTATTTGCCACGATATAAGCAAAGATAAACGACAGCAGTATATTAATTTTTTTAGATTCCAATAAATTACCCCCCTGTGTTTTTTCTTTAATAGTATTACATCGTTATAACCAAGTGAATGTAAAAATAAAAGTGTTTATCAAGCAAACAAAACCTATGATTTATGTCATACTATTCGGCTATTATTTTTGCGGATAGATTAGTGAATAAACATGAGAAATATAGAAGTCAGGGGGGCTAGAACCCATAACCTAAAAGATATAAGTTTATCAATTCCTAGAGATAAGCTCGTTGTTATCACGGGACTTTCTGGTTCAGGTAAATCATCACTAGCATTTGATACCTTATACGCAGAAGGACAGCGCCGTTATGTTGAGTCGTTATCAGCCTATGCGCGTCAATTCTTATCTTTAATGGAAAAGCCTGATGTTGATCATATTGAAGGTTTATCACCCGCCATCTCTATTGAGCAAAAATCAACATCTCACAACCCACGCTCTACCGTTGGGACTATTACCGAAATTTATGATTATTTAAGACTTTTATATGCCCGTGTTGGAGAGCCTCGCTGTCCAGAACACAAACAGCCATTAGCGGCACAAACTGTATCTCAAATGGTTGATAAAGTTCTAGCCCTAGAAGAAGGCACAAAAGTCATGTTGCTAGCGCCTGTATTACAAAACCGTAAAGGCGAACATATAAAGTTACTTGATAATCTTGCTGCACAAGGCTTTATCCGCGCTCGTATCGATGGTGAAGTTTGTGACTTGTCTGATCCGCCAACATTAGAACTACATAAAAAACATACTATTGAAGTGGTTGTTGATCGCTTAAAAGTACGTCCAGATATTCAACTACGTCTTTCTGAGTCATTTGAAACCACATTAGCATTAACTGCTGGCTCTGCAAAAGTTGCTTTTATGGATGAGCCAGATAAAGAAGAATTACTCTTTTCAGCTAACTTTGCTTGTCCTCATTGTGGCTACAGCATGCAAGAGTTAGAACCTCGATTGTTTTCATTTAACAACCCTGCGGGTGCTTGTAAAACCTGTGATGGTTTAGGTATCGAACAATTCTTTGATACGCAACGTATCATTACCAATAACGAGCTAAGTCTTGCTGGTGGCGCAATTAGAGGTTGGGATAAACGTAATTTTTATTATTTTCAAATGCTACAAGCTTTATCTGAGCATTATAACTTTTCTCTAGATGAGCCCCTCAATAAGCTCAGTGATAAAGCAATTAAAGCAATACTTTATGGTAGCGGTAAACAAGAAATTGAATTTAAGTACATGAATGATCGCGGTGATGTGGTGCTACGAAAGCATCCATTTGAAGGCATTATTAACAATATGCAACGCCGCTATAAAGAAACTGAATCTAATGCTGTACGAGAAGAGTTATCAAAATATTTGAACAGCCAACATTGTCCTGACTGTAATGGTAGCCGCTTACGCTTAGAAGCACGTAATGTATTTATTGAAGATACCCCTTTGCCGGTTGTTGCAGAATTTGCCATTAGTGATGCTTTAGATTTTTTCCAAGGTTTAAAACTCACAGGGCAAAGAGGCCAAGTCGCAGAGAAAATTCTCAAGGAAATTAATGACCGTTTAGGTTTCTTGGTTAATGTTGGTTTAAATTATTTAAACCTATCCCGCGGAGCTAATACTTTATCAGGCGGAGAAGCGCAGCGTATTCGCTTAGCAAGTCAAATTGGTGCAGGTTTAGTCGGTGTTATGTATGTATTAGATGAGCCCTCTATTGGCTTACACCAGCGAGATAATGAGCGTTTACTAACCACCCTTATTCATTTACGTGATTTAGGCAATACCGTCATTGTAGTTGAACATGATGAAGACGCTATTCGCGCTGCCGATTTTGTAATTGATATAGGCCCAGGCGCAGGTGTTCATGGCGGTGAAATTATCGCCCAAGGTACTGTTGATGATATTTTAAAAGCTAAAGATTCGCTAACAGGTAAATACTTATCTGGCGTAGAAAGTATCGAGATTCCCAAAAAACGCCACCCTTTTAATAAAAAGAGTGTCATTGAACTAAAAGGTGCTAGCGGCAACAACTTAAAAAATGTTGATCTAGTTATTCCTAATGGTTTAATGACGTGTATTACGGGGGTTTCTGGCTCAGGTAAATCAACCTTAATTAATGACACCTTATATAAGCTCGCGCATATTGAGTTAAATGGGGCAACACTTGATGAACCTTCTCCCTATAAAAGTATTGCTGGCTTAGAACATTTAGACAAAGTTATTGATATTGACCAAAGTCCTATTGGCAGAACACCTCGTTCAAACCCTGCCACTTACACGGGAATATTCACTGCAATTCGCGATATTTTTGCAGCCACTCAAGAAGCTCGTTCTCGAGGGTATAAGCCGGGACGTTTTAGCTTTAACGTGAAAGGTGGTCGCTGTGAAGCTTGTCAAGGCGATGGCTTAATCAAAGTAGAGATGCACTTTTTACCAGATGTTTATGTACCTTGCGATGTTTGTAAAAGCAAACGCTACAATCGTGAAACGTTAGAAGTACTTTACAAAGGTAAAAACATTCATGAAGTGTTAGATATGACCATTGAAGATGCTTTTGAATTCTTTAATGCCATCCCTGCGGTAAAACGCAAATTGCAAACCTTGATGGATGTTGGTTTAACTTACGTGAAGTTAGGACAGTCAGCCACTACTCTTTCAGGCGGTGAAGCCCAACGGGTTAAATTATCAAAAGAATTATCTAAGCGAGATACCGGTAAAACATTGTATATTTTAGATGAGCCAACCACAGGCTTGCACTTTCACGATATCAAACAGTTACTACAAGTCATTCATCGATTACGTGATCACGGCAATACGCTTGTGGTAATTGAACATAATTTAGATGTAATAAAAACAGCTGATTGGGTAGTTGATCTCGGCCCAGAAGGTGGTTCAGGTGGCGGTGAAATTTTAGTAACCGGTACACCTGAGAAAGTTGCAAAACATAAAACCTCACACACAGCTCGTTTTTTAAAAACCTTGTTAGATAACAAGTAATCTTTTTGAGGTAGGAAAAAATTATGCAGATCACAGATTCAGATCGGCTTACCTATAGGCTTATGGGGCAAGATGATGGCGAAGCTTTATGGGAATTAGATCAAGACCCTGAAGTAATGCAATTTATTAATGGTGGAAAGCCTCACGATAGAAAAACAATCGATGAAGTTTTTCTGCCACGTATGCAAGCTTATACCGATACGACAAAAGGTTGGGGTCTTTGGCAGGTTTCAGACAAAATCACCAATGACTATCTTGGTTGGGTCTTAGTTCGTCCCATGGATTTTTTCACTGACGATCCTAAGTGGCGAGATTTAGAGCTAGGCTGGCGTTTTTTTAAAAAATCATGGGGTAAAGGTTATGCTACTGAAGCTGCCATTGCGATCAAGAATAGCGTGACAAGGCAGACAAATATTGATTATGTTTCCGCTTTAGCTATAAAAGAAAACTACGGCTCAATTAGCGTGATGAAGAAAATGGGCATGGCCTTTATAAGAGAATATGATCATAAAGATCCTATTGGTGACTTTATCGCCGTACACTATCAAATGCCAATAAAATAGCTTAGTCTATTTTTACAACAGAAATATCAAGATACATGTTATAGAGTATTCACATTACAAACTGATGTTCAAATTAGGAATACTCTTTAGCACAATAAGGACAAAGCACTGAAAGAATCAATAATAAAACAAAACTACCCAAGTGCCTTCATCTACTTATTAGCTTTTACTAGCGGCTTTTGCATTATGGGTATAGAGCTCTTAGGAGGCAGAATTTTAGCGCCCTTTTTTGGTAGCTCTGTACATATATGGGGAAGTATTATTACAGTCTTCATGTTGAGCTTATCGTTAGGGTACTTATTTGGAGGTAAACTCTCTACCCGCTCTGCTTCACTAACTGTCTACGGCGCAATTTTTATAATCTCTGCATTTGCATTACTACCTATCGCTTTATCAAGCCAATGGCTAATGGAATTAATTTTTCTCTCTATTGAAGATACACGATACGGCTCTTTATTAGCATCAATGACCTTATTTTTTATACCAACCGTTGTGTTAGGAATGTTATCTCCCTATTCCGTACGTTTATTAGTAAAAAGTTCTAATGAAAGTGGACAAGTTGCAGGCAAGCTTTACTTCGTTTCAACATTAGGTAGTGCATTGGGGACTATTATTACTTCATTCTATTTAGTGTTATGGTTTGATGTAAATAGCATAATTTTTGGTTTTACAACTGCGCTTGCGAGTTTAGGCTTACTAACAATACTTATAAGTAAAATAAAAAAATCGTATCAAGTAGAGTAATCTTATGATTAAAAAATCATTTTTGTTAATCCTTTTTTGCGCCTTTATAAATGTTGCTCATGCACAAGTTATTCACCAAGAGCGTTCTCTTTATAGGAATATTTTAGTTGAAGATAAGGGAGATTTACGCTGCTTAAAATTTAATGTTAAAAGTACTAAAACCCAGCAAAGTTGTTTTTTAAAAAGTAACCCTAAGCAACTAGTATTTAATTATACAAAACTACTAATGACCAGTTTATTAGTTATACCCCAGCCCAAACGCATTTTAATTATCGGCTTAGGTGGCGGCACTATGTCAAATACCTTAACGGAACTCTTCCCTCAAAGCCAAATTGACAATGTAGAAATAGATCCCGCAGTGATTAAAGTTGCACGCAACTATTTTGGCTTTTTTGAAAATGATAACGTGAAAACTTACAATCAAGATGGCCGTATATTTATCAAGCGTGCTTTGCTAAAAAAACAGCAATACGACTGGATTATTCTCGACGCTTTTAATGGCGACTATATTCCAGAGCACTTAATGACAAAAGAATTCTTACAAGAAACAAAATCATTACTAAGTGATGAAGGTGTACTTAGCGCCAATACTTTTTCTTTAAGTAAACTTTACGCCCATGAGTCAGCAACCTATAAAGCTATTTTTGGTCACTTTTATCAAGTAAGAAATCAAGCCAATGCTAATCGTATTATTATTGTTAAACAAAACGGCTCGCAGACTAACACTCTTAATAAAAAAAATATAAAACAGCTAAATAAAAAGTTACAACCGTATGGTGTCGACATTTTCTCTCTTTATGAAGATATTAGCTTTACTGAAAAAGAACAAAGTTGGCCTGATGACACCCGTATACTTACCGATCAATTTTCCCCTGTTAACTTGCTCAACACGCAGTAGCGGTTATACTCAAGCAACAAAAAAGGATTGTTTGAACATATATTAGCCAAAAGTCTAATTGTTCAATTTTGTCGACACTTTTATAGTATCAGTTATAAAACACAACATATAAGGGCAACTCATGAGCTTCAAAGAACAACAGGTAAAAGCGAAGAATTCAGCAGAGTCATACTGGTTAGAGCAATCAGAACTTGTTTCTTGGTATAACGCACCAAAAAACATATTGTCGACAAATCAAAGCGGATGGACAGATTGGTTTGCTGATGGCGAACTAAATAGTAGCTATTTAGCATTGGATTATCATGTAGAACAAGGTCGTGGTGAACAAATTGCGCTTATTTACGATTCGCCAGTAACCAATTCAAAAGAAACTTTTACCTTTATTCAATTAACTGAATTAGTAGCAAAATTTGCTGATGTATTACAAAAGCAACAAGTTGTAAAAGGTGATCGTGTTCTTATTTATATGCCGATGATCCCTCAGGCCGTTATCGCAATGTTAGCTTGTGCAAGAATTGGTGCTGTTCATTCAGTAGTTTTTGGTGGTTTTGCTGCAAAAGAATTAGCTATCCGTATTGACGATGCAGAGCCTAAAGTTATTGTTAGTGCTAGCTGTGGTATTGAAATATCAAAAGTGATTCCTTATAAGCCGTTATTAGATGACGCTATTGAATTATCAAGCCATAAGCCAAGCAGTTGCGTTCTTTATCAACGTGAGCAGTTAGCTGCTGATATGATTGATGGTCGTGATGAAGATTGGGACACATTAATGAGTACTGCGAAAGGCATTGCTGCTGTTAGTGTGAAAAGTACTGATCCGCTTTATATTTTATATACCTCAGGTACCACAGGTAAACCAAAAGGTGTTGTTAGAGATAACGGTGGCCATGCGGTTGCTATGCTATACAGCATGAAAAATATTTACGGTATGAATACTGGCGATACTTTCTGGGCAGCATCTGATGTTGGTTGGGTTGTAGGTCACTCTTTCATAGTTTACGGTCCATTAATGGCAGGTTGTAGCACTATATTATATGAAGGAAAGCCGGTAAGAACTCCTGATGCTGGTGCTTTTTGGCGTGTTTGTGAAGAATACAAAGTAAATGCTTTATTTAGTGCTCCAACAGCATTTCGTGCTGTTGCAAAAGAAGATCCTGATGCTGCACTAATGAAAGATTATGATTTATCTCATTTGAAACGTTTATACCTTGCAGGTGAACGTTTAGATCCCGCTACATACCATTGGCTTAAAGACAAAACACAATTACCTGTTATTGATCATTGGTGGCAAACAGAAACAGGTTGGTCTATCGCTAGCACACCTTTTGCTGATGGTAGCAATGAAGAGTTAATGTTGACTAAAGCTGGTTCTGCAGGCCTACCTGTTCCGGGTTATAATGTAGAAATTTTAGATGCCTACGGCGAAGCATTACCTGCTAACCAACAAGGCACTGTTGCAATAAAACTACCTATGCCTCCAGGCTGTTTAACAACCGTTTATAAAGATGAAGAGCGATTCAAGTCTAGCTACTTATCAATGCATGACGGCTATTATGTTACTGGTGACGGTGGCTATTTTGACGAAGACGGCTACCTATTTATTATGGGTCGTACGGATGATGTTATAAATGTTGCTGGTCATCGATTATCAACAGGTGAAATGGAAGAGTCAATATCAGGCCATAGCGCAGTCGCTGAATGTGCTGTAATTGGTATTAATGATACCTTAAAAGGCCAAGTTCCTTTCGGTTTAGTTGTTATTAAAAACGGCATCGAAATGACTGATGAAGAGATAGCTGCTGAGTTAAAAGGTAAAGTACGTGCCGATATTGGTGCCATTGCTTCATTAAAAGATTTAATTATAGTTGAGCGTTTACCTAAGACTCGTTCAGGTAAAATACTACGTAAAACATTAAGACAAATGATAGATGGTCAAGAAATAGAAATCCCTTCTACTATTGATGATCCACAAGTTTTAGAAGAGTTATCACCTAGATTAACGAATGTTACTAGTTAATCTCTACTAATCATTAATATATCTACGGGGTTAGTTAGTATTAGCTAACCCCGCATTATTTGTGGAATAACATTCAAAGGATATAAAACTCAACTTATTATTTATTAGGTAAATTTTCATCTGCTGTTTTACTAGAATTAGCAACAGCTCGGTTAATTTCATTCATTTCTGCTTTAGTTAAATCTCGCCACTGCCCTGGCTTTAATTGCCCCAGCTCTACGCTCATAATCCGAGAACGCTTTAATTTCTTAACTTCGTAATCTAAATATTCACACATACGACGAATTTGTCGATTCAAACCTTGTGTCAAAATGATAGTAAACACAAATCGGCTTTTAACACGCACAATACAAGGTTTAGTAATTGTACCCAAAATAGGTACACCACGAGACATTCGCTCAATAAAGCGTTCACTAATGGGTTTATCTACCGTAACAATATATTCTTTATCATGAGCATTTTCAGCACGTAGTATTTTATTAACAATATCGCCATCACTGGTAAGAAAAATAAGACCTTCAGAGGGTTTATCTAGTCGACCAATAGGAAAAATACGCTCTTTATGATTAATAGCATCAATAATATTTCCACGCACGTGGCTTTCCGTTGTACAGGTGATACCTATCGGTTTGTTATAAGCAATATAAATACGATCAGATTTATTTTTTGCACTCGCAGCAATGGCTTTACCATCAACTTTAACAACATCACCCGGTTGAACCTTTGTACCAAGCTCAGGTATTTTCCCATTAATAGTAACGCGATTAGCTTCAATTAATTTGTCCGCACCACGGCGTGAACAGAAACCCGATTCACTAATATATTTATTGAGGCGTTTTTCATTTGTGGCATTGTCAGTCATGGTATTTATATTTGTGCATTTAATATTTTTGTTATTATACTCAAAACAAAACCTAATGTGTGGATCACTATGTTAATTTTTGCTCACCGTGGCGCTAGTGGTGTAGAACCAGAAAACACTCTGCGTGCAATTAAAGCAGCTCTAGATGCTAATGTTGATGGTATAGAGATTGATTTACATGAAGTAGATAATAAATTATTAGTTATTCATGATCGCTGGTTACATCGCACCACTTCAGGCTCAGGCCAAGTTTATCATCATGACTATGAACATTTACGTAGCTTAGATGCAGGTAACGGTGAAACAATTCCAACTTTAGATGAAGTATTTTCTTTAATCGCAGGAAAGTGCAAAATCAACATTGAATTGAAAGGCATTAATAATATAGCGCTACTTTATTCGTATATTGACAACGCTCTTATATCTACAAATTTAAACGCCGCAGATATATTAATTTCTTCATTTAATCACAGGTTACTTCATAAGATTCATCAACAAAGGCCGGAGTTTGCTATTGGTGCATTGACAGCTTGTTATCCACTAGAATATGCATTGTTTGCTGAAAAGCTTAACGCCTACTCGGTACACCTTGATGTGAATTTTATCAGTAAACATTTTGTCAATGATGCCCATCAACGCGGACTAAAAGTATTTGTTTACACTGTTGATGAGTTAGAAGACATCAATACAATGAAAGCCTTAGGTGTTGATGGTATTTTTTCTAATTTTCCTACTCGCACTAAAAGTCATTTAGCGCATTTAAATACGCTATAGCTACTTATCAAAAGAAGTAGCGTGCCGCTAATTGCAGTTGTTTTTCAACCAAATCTACTGCTTGATGGGTATAGTAGCGTGCAGGTCGATGGCTATCGATATAATTAAACTCCGCTAATAAAAGCCAGTGCTTAGTAAAACGATAACTATGACTAAGGGTTAGTGCTTGCCCATCTTCGTTGTTATTATCTCCCCAAGTATTATCATTATCTCTTATTGAAAAGTCCTCAAGACGGATAGTGCTTCTATGCTTTTTATTGCCGATTAATTGCTGCCATTTATAAGTTAATGAAATAAAAGCGCTGGTATAATCATTATTCACCACATCTTCTTTCAGGTGACTTTGCATTAAAGTATCACCAGATAAATACTGCGCTACCAATGTGACATTTCTATTGAATTTCCACCGAGTACCGAGATGAAAAAAACGGGTACGCCAAGCATATTGGCCATCAATTACGATATAGGGGGTAGCTCTGTTATCATAATAACCAGCAGACAATTCACCTTTACGATGTAATAACCATTCACCACGAACGTGATAACCAATTCGATCATCTATTTCTAAAAATGGATCCGACTTTCTCGCCTGCCCCGCAAGTGCTTGGCCATCTTCCAGTGCAGGAAACCAAGGAAATATTCTCTTTTCTGTCCATAGTGTTTGCCTACTACTTGTGGTCCATCCATGCCAAGCAAGTAAAGCGCCTGTTGGATCATTATTAACAAATGCCGTTGCCGAAAGTGATAAGTCAAAGGCATCATCATTCATTCGCCCTAAGCGAGTCAGTTTAAACTCTGAGCCTAAAACGCGAATCTCTTCGCCAATCCAAGTATTGATTGTAGAAGAATTCAAGGTATCTTTACTGGCCCAAGCATAAGCATTATTTTCAAGTGAAATATCAGGGTAAAATATCCCTACTCTAGTTTGTAATCGATAGCCTGATGCAGAAGGTAAAGTACGGTATTTGAAGTAAACCTCTGTAATATTAGCAACGCTAGATTCACCGTCACCCGTTCCTTTCAAAAAGGCATTAACAACCCCATGAGCACTAAGACCATTATCCCAAGTCACTGACAAATCAGCACCTGCTTGTGCTATAGAAAACTGTAATCCATCAGCTAATGCGAATTTGCCTTGTCCTCCCGTAAGATAACTTTTGTCTGATGAGCTTACTTGACTAACTCTCAAATCGACAATGCCATGCGCAGTAAACTCTGCCGCTTGACTGTTTTGTAATTGAAAAAAAACTAGCAATGCTAGAAATATATTTACGCCTATTTTATTCACGTATTTACCTTATTATCATTGCCGCTACTCGCTTTATTCAACTGCTCTAATAACCAAGGTGTAAGCTCTGTCGCTGGTTTTGGCTTACTGATGTAATAGCCTTGTGCAAGTTCACAGTTATGATCTTTCAACCAATTAAGAGAAAATTCATCTTCAATACCTTCGGCGACTACATGTAAGCCCATGTTATGGGCTAATTCAATAGTAGAGCGAACTATTATTTGATCATCTTCATCATGCTCAAGGCGCTGAATAAAAGACTTATCAATTTTCAATTCATGCACAGGTAACTGCTTTAATTGTGCTAAAGAAGAGTAGCCTGTACCGTAATCATCAATAGATATTTTCATGCCATGGCTTTTAAATGCACTGAGTAATTTAATGGCTTCCTCTGGATCTTCAACGACAGAACTTTCTGTTACTTCTAAAGTAACTTTTTCTGCTGGTACATTCGCACGCATTAATGCTTGGCAAATGAATTGATGAAAGTCCGCCTCCTTCAAATTACTAGCAGCAATATTTATTGCTATGTTCAAATCTAAGCCTAGTGTTCTCCAAGTATTAAACTGCGCTAAAGACGTAGTAAAAACCCAACGAGTTAAGGCTTTAATTTGCCCCGTTTGTTCCGCTATGTGAATAAAATTATCAGGGGGAATCATACCTAACGTTGGATGTTGCCAACGAACCAATGCTTCAACATGCGTAACAACATTAGTTTTCAAACATAGTTTTGGTTGAAAATGCAGTTCCAATTCACCGGCAGGTATCGCTTGTTTTAAATCATTAATTAAGCTCAAACGTTCAACAGTATTTACATCAAGATCAGGATGATATATTTGTACAAGCTTCCCCGTTTCTCTCGTATGATGCAGCGCGGTATCTGCCATCTGTAAAACCAACTTGCTATCTGAATGGTGTTCAGGGCATAAAGCCGCCCCTATACGAACTTGTAACTGTAAACTAATACCTTGATAATCAAATGTAGGCTCCAACTCTGCTTGTAATTGCGCAATAGTTTCATCAATGTCTAAATGTTCAGCTAATAATATAAATTCATCCGCACCCAAATGTACTAACAATTTAAAGTTTGTTATTTGACACAAACATTGTAAACGCTTGGCAAGTTCTTTAATCACTTCATCCCCGACATCATGACCTAATGTATCGTTTACATCCTTCAAGCGACTAAGGTTTAAATGTAATATCATAAAGTGCTGTTGTTGGTCGGTTAGTTTCTTCAGCACTTTATTAAGCATATTTCTGTTGGGTAAATCGGTTAATGGATCATGATCCGCAAGATGCATTATCGCTTCTTCACGTTGTAATACAGCCGATTGCATATTATTAAATTCGTCGGCAAGTTGACCTATTTCATTTTTATCTTTCAAGGTAACTTTGTGTTGATAATCACCACTTGCGATAGCTTTAGCCTGGGTAACCAAGCGTTTAATTGGTTTGCTAATAGAAGCTGAAATTAAATAGGCACTGGCTAAGGACACAATGAATGTTAATACAGCGAGCATTACAAACTTTATCCATTGCTCTTGTAATAAAGCAACAAAATTAGCGCGTAGTCCGTGCATAGCAACACCAAGCTCTTGTTCGTCAAACTCAGTAATTAATGAATGTGTTGCAATATATTTATCTGGCGTTTTGTTTTCAATTACCTGCACCGCTAAACTCAATGCATTTGTATGATTAGTATTGTGTTCTGAAATAGAAATTAACCGCCATACGTCATTTTCTTTGATAACAAAGTCCGTATCTAAACCGGTAATACTAGTAAACTCGCCGGCCAAACGGTGATCTATTTGAAAGCCAAAAGCTATCCAACCTAATGTTTTCTTTCCAACCGAAACTGGCGATATACTCAATTGGTAAAGCGCATCATCAATCATATATAAATGAGCAGATTGGCCGATTTCAAGCCACTCTATAAAGCGAAACTTAGTACCACTTTCTAACCCTTGGCGAATTTTCTCAGAGTCATTCACAAAATACCGCTGAAGTTGGCTATTAATAATGCCTTCTGCAGACACTGTCATGGCTAAATCGGCATTTATACGTTTTCGGTGGTTATTTAAAGCAAAGAGTAAACTTCGGGTATCTTCATTGAAAACCTCTTTTAAACCATAATCTTTAGCTGCTGTTTCTGCAAAAGCAGATAAGTAAGCTAAACGCCTATCAAATAGTTCTGTAAAGATAGTTTTTGCGGTGGTTAAACGGTTGTTAATTTCTGCTGCTTCTTGATTTTGACTACCACTATATAAAGTCCAAAAGGCTATCGATTGCACCATAAGCAACAGCAGAACAAAAAATAAAAATATCTTGTTTTGTAGGCTTTTCATTCATTAATCCCCTGTGTGCTTAATTATTAATAATCTGATAAAAACTCAAAATCATCATCACTTTCCTGTGTGGGGATACTTTCTAGTTCATTTTTCAAAGTAAAAGTAAAAGTGTTATGCTTTGTAATATCTTGCTCCATTATCATACGATTATTTTCTGCTTGCATTTGTGGGTGCCAAACAACAACCTTATACTTACCCTTTTTAGCTAGATTAAAACTCACTTGGCCTAGCTCATCAGTTTTATCAAAATAAGGTGTATTCACTACCAAAAGGTAACCGCTCATCCAGTCGTGAATATTACAACCCATTGCTATTTCATTCGCTTGATCAAACTGGGTCAAAGAATGGGTTGTACCTGCACGAATTTTAAATGAAAATTTATTTTCACTTTCCGCTGAATAGATATGATGAGTTATATTATCTTGATTAACAAAGTTAACTTTTGAATTAGTTTGACTAACGGTAATATAGGGAGTGAAAGATTTATCACGTTGTCCTACAACAACTTCCTTGTGTGATTTGTCTAAAACCTGCCCATCAAGTGGTTCAAGATAAACCACCAAATCACCTAACTCTTGTCCTGTTTTACTTTTTACGAAGACTTGTACACAGGTGTTAATTTCTGTTTTATTATTGCAAGTATTCGCGTTAGAAATATTAGGTAACAGAAGTAATGTTAGTAACAAGATAGAACATGTAATTAGCTTATTTTTCAACGAAATACCCCAAAACAAAATAATGTTAATAATTGATTGTATACCAAGTTAGCTTAAAAAAAATAGTTAAGATTATTTCGTATTCTATTTTAGAAAAAATTCATTGTTAAGTCCGCTATATAAAATAAAGCACTTACTAACTGGTTATAGCCTCTCTCTTATTGCCTCTGCTGTTTTAAGCGTACGAACTTCTCTAAACAGTTCATCTGCTTCAAGGTATTGTAACTTCAAATATTTAAGCCATTGTTTTATTCGGTTCGGATAGTACTTACTTTTATCACCATAAGTTTCACACTCTGTGTAAGTAAGCAGTAATGATTGCACTTCTTGCCAAGGTAACTCAGCTGATACTTGCTTAATTACCTGGGCTAAATTAGGCAACATCAATGCCCCTCTACCCACCATAATATCGTTACAGCCCGAAATTTCTCTACAATTTATTGCATCTTGTAGAGTAAATATATCTCCATTTGCAATAACGGGAATACTTACATTTTGCTTTATCTTCGCGATCCAATGCCAATGGGCAGGAGGTTTATAACCTTCTACTTTGGTACGTGCGTGAACCGTTAGTTCATTGGCGCCAGCTGCTTCTATCGCTTGCGCATTTTCAATGGCAAGGCTTTTATCCTCATAGCCTAACCGTATTTTGGCGCTAACAATTGCATCATGGGGCACAGCGCTTCTTATCGCTTTAATAATTTGATAAAGGTTTTCAGGATCTTTGAGTAAAACAGCACCACCACAGTTTTTATTCACCATTTTGGCTGGACAGCCAAAGTTGACATCAACACCATGAGAGCCAAGTTCAAGTACTTTAGCAGCATTATCGGCCATATATTGTGGGTGTTGCCCCAGTAACTGTACTCTTACTGGTGTACCTGCTTCAGTCGTACTTCCATAAGCGCCAGCTTCTCTAAGCTCAGGACATAAACGAAAATAAGCACGATCAGAAATAAGTTGATCTACCACACGTACAAACTCAGTTACACAATGATCATAACCACCAATCTTGGTTAATAAATCACGCATAAGGTGATCAAGGACACCTTCCATCGGTGCTAAAATAACTCTCATTATTCTTGCACTCTTAATTCTTGAGGATTTTGTAATCTAACTTCAAACATGATTTTAAATAAACAAGTATTGTAGATAATAGAAAAGACAGTGTATTGATAGATAGCATCAACAAATGTTAATAACTTACATCAATGACGAGCAAAAAATTATAGTTAACCAGAACAGCACTTGCCTAAAGAACTGCCAAGAAAGACTATTATAACCAAGCGAGAAGGTCTGGGTAAATAAATGAATAGCCTAATTCTTGCTTGGCTTTATCACCACTAACTATGCGCGTAGACACCAACCCCTTATCACTAACTGTTGGAGACTCTAATCCAAGAGATTTTGCTGCCTTTTGGTAATAGCAAGCCTTAGTCACATGCGTATCACTAACACCATTAAATATACCTTGTGATGATGCCGACACTATCAACGATAATATCAAGCCAACAGCATCTTGTTGGTGAATTAAATTCACAGGTGCTGTCGAATTTTTAAGAGTTTTATTCGCCCGTAAAAAGTTGCCTGGGTGCCTTTCTGGACCCACTAGGCCTGCTAATCTTAAAATACTACTTTGTTGATTAAAATTTAATACCGCCTGTTCTGCTGCATGTAATATTGGCGCTTTTTCTTCAGAATTAAGCTCTGCAAAATCTAAAGAACAGCTTTCATCAACTGTGCCTTCTAACCCTTGATAAACCGCGGTACTTGATAACAAAATAATTTGTTGTGTTACGCCCTGCTTTTCAGCCGCCTCAACAAGCTGCGCAACTTTCATCGCATAATCCGTTCGCCCTTGTCTAAATTGTGGAGTAATTGCAATAACTAAGCATTGTTGTGTAAAAACATCATGCTGACTCAGTTGCTTTACATCTGACGGTAAGTGTAGTTGCTGTGCCTGTATTTCTTGTTGATGCAATTGTTCAACATTGCTTTGTTGGCTACTAGTTGCCAATACACTAGAGCCTTGTTCTAATAAATTAGCAGCTAACGCTTTACCAAGCCAGCCACAACCAATTATGCCTACGGTTAAGTCTTTAACTTGTTTCTTTTCATTTTTTATTATCATTTGCACATTCGCCATTATTACTCGTATTTATTTTTTGGGTAGAACAACATAGCTAGCGGTAAAGGTTGCCGCAATGTTTTCGCCACAATAGATATGTGCGACTAAGTTAATACGTATATTTTTACCTTTCAGTAAATTATCAAACTCTCCTGAGGCGTTATCTTGAACAACTTGCCCGTAAGCGAGGCCTTTAATTGGCGCATGATATTTTATATTAGCTTCAGCTAACACAATATCGCCATTTAAGGTTTCTTCATCTTGCCGCTTTTTTTGCAAAGCCAGATAAACCCAGCCCCATCCCGTTAATGTGGCTAGCGTATAAATACTGCCAGCAAACATTGTGTGGTGTAAATTTTGATTAAACTCAGCATCGCAATGAGTCATTAACTTTTCACCATCGTAATAACTGATTTGTAATGCCATAGCCTTACTTAACGGGATAGTATCATGCCATATGTCTTGTAATTCTTGAGCAGCTTCTTTTTGGTGTGATGAATGATGACCCAGCTTTTTTATCATAGTGTAATGCTTAATTTCATCAAAAAGCGTATGAGAGAACTCAGTTGTTTGATAACCAAGTTTTTGATAAAAACCAATCGCATGTTCACGCGCATTTAAAGTGATTTCTTTCATTCCAAGTTGGCTAGCTTTTAATTCTAATTCATCAATTATTTGCTTACCTAAGCCTTGCCCCTGTGCAGTTTCGCTTACAGCCATAAAACGAATTCTACCCTGATGCTTGTCAGCCTTTTCTAAACGTCCAATGGCTAAAATATCACCCTGCTCATCGATAACCATTCTGTGAATAGCTTGTTTTTCATACTCATCCTGCTCACTACCTAGTTGCTGCCCCCAAGGTTTTCTTAATATTTGCCAACGAAGCTGATAGTATCGTGCCAACTCATCTTTTGTTTCAGGTGAACGTAGGGTATTCATTATTTATCCTTGTCCGTTTTAGTTCATTATTTGGCGTTTCAATAATTATGCAATTATCCAAACACATAGCACAAGGTAAATTACTGTATTTACATCAGGGAGAAGAAAATTTATCCGTTTGGGAAAATAAGTATTTTCGTTGGTTAGCTTTTAACAATGATAAAGGTGAACAAGTTATTCAAAGTGTGATGCATCGTCGTAAACCATGGCAGCTAACACTACCGCACCAAACAGCATTATTATTACCTTTATTATTTTTTAAGCCACAAAATGTTGTAGAGCTCGGTTTAGGTGGCGGTAATATTGACCGGTTTTTAGCGTATACCTGTACTGATATATCAATAAAAAGTATTGAGTATAGCGCGAGTGTTATTGAAAGTTTCTCTCAGTATTTTAATCCTGAAAAGGAAGAAATTGAGATAATTCATCATAATAGTCATGACTGGTTAGTGCAGAATAAAAATAATAATATGGATTGGCTTATTTGCGATATCTATCAACATAAAGAGCAAGATGCTGATGAAACGATCAAACAGCTCGAAAACTTACTCGCAAATATTGATAGTAATGGCTGCCTTTCCATCAACTTACCTGATGCAACTGACACTGAAGTTAATCTATGTTTAACAGTTTTACAGCAGTTATCACGTGATCATAATATTGTGTATTTTCACATTCCAAATTATCTCAATATCGTTATTCACTTGATCCCTAAACATTGGCAAACATTTAAGCTGCTCAAACGTAATAAAAATTGTTTCCTACCTCGTCGTTTATTTTTACAATGGCGAAAATTCTGGCAGCATGGTAGTGAAGTAGGTAAACAAATTACCTTTAAATAGTAAGAGTAAAGGTAACAGGTCCATCGTTTAACAGCTGTACCTTCATATCTGCTCCAAACTCACCAGTAGGTACTTTAAAGCCTTGTTCTCGTAATTTCTGACAAAAATATTCATATAGGTTTTTGCTAAATTCCGGTTTTGCTGCACTCGTAAAGCTGGGGCGCAAACCACTGTTTGTATCTGCCGCAAGAGTAAATTGTGATACCACTAAAATATCACCATCAACTTGCTTAACATTTAAATTCATCTTGTCATTTTCATCATTGAACAGTCGATATCCTGCAACTCGTTCAGCAAGGCGTTTCGCTTTCGCTTCAGTATCTTCAGGTTCAACCGCTAAAAACACTAGCAGACCTTGTTCAATTTCACCAATCACTTGCTTATCAACAGTGACGCTTGCACTGCTCACACGTTGTAATAACGCTATCATTCATTTATCCCTTCAGTTTTTAGTTCATGTTCTTGTAACGATACGGTAATTAAAGCTCCTCCCAACACAATAAGCCAAGAAAGGTAAACCCATAAAAATAAAATGGGTACAATTGCTAATGCACCGTAAATAGCTTGATAAGATGGAAATGCGGTCAAGTAGATTGCAAATATTTTTTTGGCAAATTCAAAAAACACAGCAGCAACTAGAGCGCCAGATAAAGCATGTTTAAAAGGAACACGAGTGTTAGGCACTAACATATATAAAAGTACAAAAGCAGCTAAAGACGATAATAATGGCAGCATTCTAAAGAACATGTTGGTGATGCCAAAACTATCTTCAACTCCCGTTGAAACTAACGAAACAATATACGAAGTAATAGCAATACTTGCCCCGACAAGCAGAGGCCCTAACGTTAATATCATCCAGTACATTGAAAAAGAGGTAATTATTCTTCTTTTCTTCGTGACTTTCCAAATATTGTTAAATGTTTTATCGATAGACGAAATCAATAATAAAGCGACAACAAAAAGAAAAGAAATAGCAACCGCAGACATTTTTGATGCATTTGACACAAAAGAAGATAAATATTGCTGCACAACATTACCTGCTGTAGGCACAAAATTTTCATAAACAAACTGCTCAACACTATGATGTATTTCAGCAAAAATGGGAAAAGCTGTCACAACCGAAAGCGCTACAACCATAAGCGGTACTAATGACATTAAGCTAACATAAGAGAGGTAGCCAGCAACTACTTGTAATTGCTCTTGTTTAACACGTTTTAGTAAGTAGTCAAAAAATGATAGATAATGACGCCAAGATATTGAATGCTGTAAATCCTTTAATATACTCATATTTATTAACAATTAATCTATTTTTTAGTGGTTAGTATTATATTATGATAGTCAGTAAAAGTACTAATTGATTCAAATTTTTAGGAGATATGATGGCGAGTCAAGGCTCAGCGGGTAATGTAATTGCTGCAATTTGTAATGTGTTTTTCCCAGGTTTAGGGCAACTTGTGCAAGGGCGAATATTACCTGCGCTTATATTTGCTATTGTTTGTGTAGGTGGTTACGCATTATGGTGGCTAGTGTTTCCTGCAGTAATCGCAGCTATATTTCATTTATTTTCAATAATAAATGCTGCAACCTATAAAGGTTGATAATTTTTTAACCTAACAAAAACTAAAAAAGCCGCCTAATTATGTATTAGGCGGCTTTTTAAATTTCACTAGCAAATGTCTTTATGACTTAGCTGGTCTGCTTTCACGTTTACGCTCATTCTCTTTTAAGAGTTTTTTACGAATACGAATGCTCTCAGGCGTTACTTCTACTAATTCATCATTATCGATAAACTCTAATGCTTGCTCTAAAGACATAACGATAGGTGGTGTTAGTGTTTGCGCTTCATCAGTACCTGATGAACGAACGTTAGTTAACTGCTTACCTTTAAGAGCATTTACAGTTAAATCGTTATCACGGCTATGAATACCAATAACTTGACCTTCATAAATATCAACACCATGACCAATTAACATACGGCCACGAGATTGTAAGTTAAAGATAGCGTTAGTTAATGCTTTACCTGTTGCATTACCAATCATTACACCATTTTTACGTTGGCCGATTTCGCCGCCTTTATGAGGACCGTATTCAAAGAATGTATGGTAAATTAAGCCAGAGCCTGACGTTAATGTCATAAATTCAGTTTGGAAACCAATCAAACCACGACTTGGCATGATGAAATCCATACGAATACGACCAGTGCCATCAGGTGCCATATCAGTAAGTTCAGCTTTACGGATACCCATTTTTTCCATAACAGACCCTTGATGTTGCTCTTCAACATCAATCGTTACTGTTTCGTATGGTTCTTGTAATTGGCCATCAATTTCACGAATGATTACTTCTGGACGTGATACAGCTAACTCATAACCTTCACGACGCATGTTTTCAATTAAGATACCTAAATGAAGCTCACCACGACCTGATACTTTAAATTTATCTGGATCATCAAGTTGCTCAACACGTAACGCAACGTTATGTACTAATTCTTTTTCTAAGCGATCTTTAATGTTACGTGAAGTAACGTACTTACCTTCTTGACCACAAAATGGAGAAGTATTTACTTGGAAAGTCATGTTGATAGTTGGTTCATCAATCGACAATGCAGGTAAACCCTCAACTTCTGTTGGGCAACAGATAGTGTCAGAGATTTTAAGCTCACCTAAACCAGTAATTGCAATAATATCGCCAGCAAAACCTTCTTCAATATCCAGACGCTCTAAACCTAAGTAACCAAATACTTTACCTACTTTAGCGTTATGAACACCACCGCTAGCAAGTTCAATTGTTACTTGTTGATTTGGTTTAACACTACCACGCATAATACGACCAACACCGATTACACCAAGGTATGAACTGTAATCAAGTTGAGATATTTGCATTTGGAACGGACCATCTGGATCCGCTTTTGGTGCAGGCACTTCTTTAAGAATAGTTTCAAATAATGGCGTCATATCTGAACCAGTTTCGCCTTCTTCTAGCGTAGCCCAACCATTAATTGCAGAAGCGTAAACAACTTTAAAGTCTAATTGTTCATCAGTAGCACCAAGGTTATCAAATAATTCAAAAACTTGATCCATAACCCAATCAGGACGAGAACCTGGCTTATCAACTTTATTGATAACAACAATTGGTTTTAGCCCTTGAGCAAAAGCTTTCTGTGTCACAAAACGAGTTTGTGGCATAGGGCCTTCTTGTGCATCAACGATAAGTAAAACACAGTCTACCATTGACATTACACGTTCAACTTCACCACCAAAATCAGCATGGCCAGGAGTATCTACAATGTTTACACGATAGTCGTTGTAGTTGATCGCCGTATTTTTGGCTAGAATTGTGATACCACGTTCTTTTTCGATATCATTCGAATCCATCGTACGTTCTTCTAAACCACCTCGAACGTCAAGAGTTCCTGACTGTTCTAATAATTTATCAACTAAAGTGGTTTTTCCGTGGTCAACGTGAGCAATAATTGCCACATTTCTTAATTTATCTAACACAGGCGTTACTCGCTGTTACTATCGTTTATTACTACTCATCAGTAGCTCAACGAATAGGGCTATAATTGGGCGCGCATTATACAGCTATTTTGTGTGAAAAGAAATCAATAAGACGATTTCCTTTTATTATTCTCTCCTCAAAGCAAATGTTTAAATATTACTTATGATGCAAAGTTATTTAACTGTCTCTTATACACATCTCCGAGCCCACGAGACGTAGAGGAATCTCGTAT
>OJGT01000054.1_pt1 | contig 34478 bp, 37 predicted proteins | sample 1595031 | NCBI WGS metagenome assembly OJGT01 (sample SAMN05416857, study PRJEB24817) | seawater metagenome | isolation source: Sea water | place: Canada:Atlantic | collected 2013-11 | reverse complement strand
TACGAGATTCCTCTACGTCTCGTGGGCTCGGAGATGTGTATAAGAGACAGCAATACAGGTGTCGATGATCTGTTAACGACTTTATCAGCAACAGAGCCGATAAATAGATTGTTCAGCGCACTATGTGCATGACTACCCATAACAATAAGATCAACCTCTCTATCCTTTGCTAATTTAATGATTGTATTGGCTGGTGAGCCTTCAATAATATCTGCAACAGGTTTTCCTCCCGGAAACTCTTCACCTTTTAATTCTTCTAGGCAAAAATTATCGATACGATCTTTAACTTTTTGATGTAATTCATCAATTGAACGTTTATATAAATCTTCTACGGTTCCCTCGGTAAGATAAGAGTTTACCATTGATGCGGTATTAGCGTTCATTGGTTCTATGACATATAAAAAATGAATTTTCGCATTGTTTTGCTTAGCTAGACTAACGGCCATACGAAAAGCTGGTCTTGTATGCTTACCTAAATCGGTGGCGTATAATATTGTATTGATTTCTGTCATAACGGTTTCCTTTATTTATTCTTGAAGAATTAAAATAAGCATACGAAATAATCTCAAAATATACTTGATTTAAATCAAATATCATCCCCAGTAATTATGTGGCTTTATGAAATTCATTATTTATATAAACGTAGTAATCGTTTCAATAGGCTATTTTTTACCTTATAACTTTATTTTAAATAATGATGATACAAAGGATATTACGTTTAAAATAGAGACTGTTTATGCAAAAAATTATCTCTAGCTTACTCTGTTTCAAGATGAAAAATTATTTTGTTATTTGAATTATTTCTTGCTTAAACGCTTCTTTTATTATTTAATTAATCAAGCGATTAAATAAATGGTAAAAGAAGCGTTTTAATGGGTAATGTAAAGCAAGTAAAAGGGAGGCCAGTAAATCAAGAGAAGCAAGCAGAGCAGAAAGCTAAGTTATTAGCATCAGCAGAACAGCTCTTGGCTGAAAAATCTTATACAAATATAACCATAAGAGAACTTGCACAGCACTCCGGTATAAACTCTGCAATGATTAGCTATTACTTTACTAACAAAGAAGGTCTGTTTATTGCACTGCTTGATGATATTTCAACAAAACATTTCGCCGTAATGAAAAACATTCAACACGCTGCAGATCCTATTCGAAGCTTTATTGAAAAAATCTTGTCTATGTTGAATCAAAACCACGGTTTAGCCCGATTAATTCATAATGAATTTCTAATGGAAAACTCAAAATTAAGTGATGTATTTATTGAGCGATTTCCAAAAAAGATGGCTGTTTTTGTACCTTTGCTCATTAAAAACAACACTTCTATTAATGATGAACATAAAGCAAAGTACGCAGCATTTTCTTTAATTACTATGCTGATTACTCCTTTCATTAATCGTTCTATTCGACAAAAAGCATGGCAAATTAGTGATGAAGAATTACAAAGCTCTACTTGGGCTGAACACATTCACCAACAGTTTTTATTTGGTTGCAATAACCAATTAAGTTCCACAACTGAAGTATTAGTGTCGCATGACAACAATCTACAAAATGCTAATAATGTTTTACCTAAGGAAAATAAATAATGGGCTTTATTAAAAAAATAAATATTTTTGCTTGGTTAAAAACAAAATATGCCCTTCCTATTATCGCGTTAGCAGGAATGCTACTGATGATTTTGATTGTTAAGTCACAACCTGAAATTAAGCACCAACAGGCAAGTAGCTTAATTACTCCTGTAAATTATGTCACGGTAAAGTCACACCTTGTTAGGCCTGAAATTATTGGTTACGGGGTAGTAAAGCCTGATATGGTTTTGGAGGCTAAGCCAGAAGTTTCAGGGCGAATTACTTATATTCATCCCAAGTTGAAAAAAGGAGAAATATTCTCACAAGGAACTTTACTTTTAACTATTGATGACAAAGATTACTTATTGCAATTAAAGCAAGCGAAAGCTGACCTATTAGTAAATAAAGCTAACCTTCAAGAAATGACATTAAGTATTGATAACACTGAATTAGAGCTAGCTTTAGCGTTAGATAAATTACAGGTAAGAAATACAGAATATGCTCGTATGTTGAAATTGAGTAAAACCGGTGTTATTTCTAAATCTTCATTGAATAGTGAAAAACAAAATTTATTAAAACAAAAACAAGAAGTGCAACAACTCCAAAATAAGAAAACACTTTTACCTTCTACATTAGCTGTAATGAAGGCTCAACTTGATATTTCAAAGGCTAAGCTAGAAAAAAGTGAACGAGATCTAGCGCGTACTCAAATAACCATGCCTTTTGATGGCAGAATAAGTGATGTTTATACCGAATTAAATGAGTATGTTACTGCTGGAGGACTAGCAAGTGCAGGCCAACTCTTTGATGCTTTTAGCCTCAATAAAGTCATCATTAATGCGCAATTTCCAATAGAACAATTTCGACGTTTTGCGCAAAATTTTAATAAGCAAGTTTTTACCCGTAACAGTAAATCTCCAGAAATGAAAGATGTAGTACAGTCACTTGGCTTAACGGTAAAGGTACAAGATTCTCGTGGAGTATTTCGAGCTTGGACTGCGAAAGTAGAGCGCTTTAGTGATAATTTAGATGCTAAAAGTCGTACTGTAGGCGTTATGGTAAGTGTTAGTGATAGTTATAAACAAGTACTGCCTGGCACTAAACCTCCTTTGCTTGAAGGTATGTATATGAAGGTAATATTAACAGGCAAACCTAAAGATATGTTGGTATTGCCGCGCTTTACCCTTCATAACAAACAAGTGTTTACTATTAGTGAAAATAATTTATTGCAGCGTGTTTCGGTAGGTGAATTACAACATCAAGGGGATTTACTCTTGATAGACTCTGCTAACAATCAATCAATAAATGAAAATGATAAAGTAATCACCTCAGATGTTTTTCCTGCTGTAAACGGTATGGAACTAACACCGATATTAGATGATACCGTGACAAAACAAATGATGTTATCGCTAAAAAATGATCTGATAGAGAATAATTCAATCGCGGTAGGAGAAACTGAAACAAAGACAAAACCTACTTCCTCGCAGTCTTCACTAGCTGTTGAGGAAAACTAATGATCCGCTTTTTTTCGGCTCACCCAACGGCAGCTAACTTATTAATGTTAGCCATGTTAGTTATTGGTTTAATGACGCTTCCACAAATAAAGCGAGAAACTTTTCCTAAAGTTGAAGCTTATTCGGTACAAATACAAGTGCCATATCCTGGAGCTACACCTCTTGATGTTGAACAAGGAATTTGTTTAACGTTAGAAGATGCACTAGACGGTATTAGCTTTGTAGAAGAGAAAGTTTGTCAAGCAAGACAAAGCGCTGGCATTATGACGGTCAAAATGTTCGAGCAAGGCAATTTTGATAAGTTCTTAGATGATGTTAATAGCGCAGTTGATAGTATCAGTGACTTTCCAACAGAGTCAGAAAAAGCCACGGTTAGCGAAGTTGGACGTGTGCAAAGTGTTATCTCTATTGCATTAACGGCTTATATTCCCCGTGTCGAATTAAAAAATTTAGCCGAAGAAATTAAGCAACGATTATTACGTCATCCTGATATTCCTCTTGTAGATGTGCAAGGCTTTTCTGATCGACAACTACTGGTTGAAGTACCTAGCTATAATATCAGGCGCTATGGACTTAGCTTGCAAGATATTGCAAATATTATTGCTAAACAGGACGTAGACCTACCTGTAGGCACCATTGAAACTAATTTTCAAGAAGCTCAATTACGCTTTTCTGATGAAAGAAGAACCGTAAGTGACTTAGCCGACATTGTGGTGATGAGTGGTGATAATGGTAACGATGTGCTTCTGGGTGATGTTGCTAATATTACCGACACATTTGAATTACCTGAAGATAAGCTGACTTTTGCTGGTAACGATGCGGCTATTTTAGCAATCAGTAAAAATACTACCGATGATAGTTTACGTGTATTACAAGCAGTTGAAAAAATGCTTGTAACGGAACGCGCTAAACTACCCAAAGGAGTGAACTTAGTTCTCACCCAAGATGCTACTAGCATTGTTAAAGATAGAATAAACTTATTAACCACGAATGCATGGCAAGGTTTGATACTCGTTTTTGCTGTAATGTGGTTGTTTTTTACCTTTCGGTACGCATTCTGGGTAGTGATGGGATTACCTGTTTCATTTCTTGCCAGCATGTACTTTTTAAATGTTTTTGGTATTTCTATAAATATGTTTTCTATGGTGGCATTACTGCTATCTTTAGGCATATTAATGGATGATGCCATTGTTATTTCTGAATCTATTGGTAGTCAGATTAAAAAAGGTTTATCACCTTTAATGGCTTCAATTGAGGGTACCAAAATAGTTGCCCGAGGAGTGATTTCTTCTTTTTTGACAACAGCATGTATTTTTACAGGTTTAATTTTTATTGAAGGCGATTTAGGGCAAGTTTTAAAGGTTATTCCTATTGTTTTACTTACTGTGATTAGTGTGTCCTTAGTAGAAGCTTTCTTAATTCTTCCTCATCACTTGAACCATTCGTTGTCACATGCAAAGGATAAAAGTGTTTCTAAATTCAGAGTGATATTTGAACAAAAGTTTGAGCGTTTTAGAAGTAAAGTAGGTGATTTAGTCGAAGTCCTTATTCGCTTTCGCTATGCTTTTTTAGGTAGCGTTGTTGCGTTATTCTTATTATCAGTTTCTATGTTAGCTTCGGGTTTTTTAAAATTTTCTGCTTTTCCAAATATTGAAGGGGATATGGTACAAGCTCGCGTTTTAATGCCATCAGGTACACCATTAAAGCAAACCGAGGCGGTTGTTCAACAACTATTAGAAGCGCTAGATAAAACGGCAGATCACTTTCAAAAAAATGAGCAAGAAAAACTAATTAAAGCAATTAGTGTTAGTTACAATGAAAATGAAGATGCTTATGAATTAGGCCCTCATTTAGCTACAATTAAAGTTGATTTACTCACCGCAGAATCTCGTCAAACCAGTACTCAGCCATTTATTAATTATTGGCGCGAAAGTACTGGAATTGTTGCCAGAGCAAAATCTATTTCCTTTAAAGAGCCTGTTATTGGCCCTAGTGGTAAAGCCATTGAAATTAGGTTGAGTGGCGATGATTTTTCTCAATTATCACAAGCCTCTGTTGATTTACAATCTTGGTTAGCTGGCTACGAAGGGGTTGATAATATTTTTGATGATTTACGCCCAGGTAAGCCAGAATTCTCAATGACACTAAAAGCTGGTGCATCAAGTTTAGGCATTGACGCACAAACAATTGCTAGTCAAATGCGTAGTGCTTTTCAAGGAACTAAAGTTTTAGAAACCAATGTAGGTTTAAATACATTTGAAGTGACAGTAAAGCTTGATGCCGCTTCAAGGGATGAATTTCAAGACTTTGATAGCTTCTCTATAATACACCCACAAACAAAAGCAATTATTCCCTTATCAAGTGTCGCTAATATTGAACCATCAAGAGGTTATGCACGAATTAGCCGAGTTAATAACCAAAGAAGTGTTACTGTGTATGGGGATATTGATGCAGATAAAAATAATACAAACAAAGTACTTGCTGATCTTCGTGCCCGCTGGTTACCGCAGTTTTATCAGCGTTATCCAACATTATCGCTGAATTTTGAAGGGGAAGTAAAAAATGCAGGCACAACTCAATTGTCTATGATGAAAGCTTTTGTAATGGGATTGTTTGGCGTCTTTGTAATATTATCATTTCAGTTTAAAAGTTACTTTGAACCTGTAGTGGTTTTAGTAGCTATTCCTTTAGCAATGATTGGCGTTATTTGGGGACATTTAGTGATGGGATTACAATTTACTATGCCGTCAATGATGGGATTTATTTCCTTGGCGGGTATTGTTGTTAATGACTCTATTCTATTAGTTGAATTTGTTAAGAAACATGTGAAAGTAGGATTAAACGTACATGAAGCCGCAGCAAAAGCGAGTCATGATCGTTTTAGAGCCGTATTACTCACATCAGTCACTACCATTGCGGGTATGACGCCCTTGTTATTTGAAACCAGTACACAAGCGCAAATTTTGATTCCTTTAGCAACCAGTATCGTTTTTGGCATCGCTACGTCTACCTTGTTAGTACTTTTTGTTATTCCATGTTTGTACTGCGTTTTGGACGATTTTGGTATTGCTAAAGCGAATGTCCATGAACCTGTTGAACGAGAATTAATAGAAAACAATATAAACTATTAAAAAATAGGGAAAGAAAATGTTCTTTAAGAAAAAATATTTACTTGCCATGCCATTGTTAGCTTTAACGATGGCCAACTTTGTCTTTGCACATGATACTGACAACTTGAATATAAATAACTCCAAAGCTGTAAGTGATAAGGCTAAAGAAGCTAGCCTAAAGTCAGTGATGCAAGGTCTATTAACTGATACTCAACAATTAACAGAAGCAATGCTTAAAGAAGACTTTACGCGGATTGCGATTAGTGCCAAAAATATCGCGGAACATCCAAAGCCCAGTATGGCTATTCGTAAGAAAATCATGAAGGCTATGGGGCCTGATATGATTCAGTTCAAAGCCAATGATGGGATTGTGCATAATGCCGCTATGAATATAGTGATTAATGCTGAACAGAAAAATATCAAAGAAATAGGGGAGCAGTTTAATCAAATGATTGGTGGATGTGTATCTTGTCATAGCGCATTTAAAAATAAAGTATCGGCTCTCTTTAAATAATTAAAAAAGTTAACAAATAGTTAAAATGTTTTTAGAAAAATAGGGTTATTCCTATTGCAATAGCCATAGTAATAAAATGTTCTTAAAATAACCTATTACTATGGCTAATAAGGCGCACAAAATTTAATTCGCTCATGATATACTTGAAATAATTCATCTTTGTATAGAAAAATATTCATGTTACCCCGTATTGATCATCAAACGCAGCTTTCTCCTCTTTATGAACGTTTTATCTCTTCACTCAAAAGTAATAATTTTACTGGTGATGTAAATGCTAGTTACAGTGCTCGTTTAGCTGTTGCTACTGACAACAGTGTTTATCAGCAATTACCCACATTGGTAATTCATCCGAGAACTCAGCAAGATATTACCGTATTAGCTAAAACGGCCAGTGAAGATCAATATTCAGATATTACCTTTAGTGCTCGTGGCGGTGGTACGGGCACTAATGGACAAAGTTTAACGCCAGGTATTATTGTTGACTTGTCAAAGTACATGAATAAAGTACTTGAAATTAATATTGAAGAGAAATGGGTAAAAGTAGAAGCAGGTGTTGTTAAAGATCAGCTGAATGATTATTTACGCCCCCATGGTTTTTTCTTTGCTCCTGATTTATCAACCTCAAATCGCGCAACCGTTGGTGGTATGATTAATACTGATGCTTCAGGACAGGGCTCACTGGTGTATGGAAAAACCTCTAATCATGTTTTAGCACTTGAATCAGTTTTAGCAAATGGTGACATACTCAGCACAGAACCTATGACGATTGCTCAAGCAGAATTATTAGCAAAAGAAGAAACGAGTCATGGCCAAATAGTTAAACAAGTGCTGGAATCTAGTGTTGGTAATCGTCAACTGATTTTGGAAAAATTTCCTCGTTTAAACCGATTTCTAACGGGGTATGATTTAGAGAACGTATTACAAAATGATGAAAAAACTTTTGATTTAAGCCGTTTAATTACAGGCTCTGAAGGCTCATTAGCATTTGTTTGTCAGGCAAAACTTAACATAACGCCTGTTAGCCCAGCTAAAACCCTAATCAACATTAAATATGATAGTTTTGATTCAGCGCTTCGTCATTCTCCTTTTTTAGTTAAAGCTAAAGCAACCTCTGTTGAAACAATTGATAGCAAAGTATTAAATCTAGCTAAGCAAGATATTATTTGGAATAGCGTAAGTGATTTAATTACTGATGTGCCTGATAAGATAATGGATGGCATCAATATTGTTGAATTTAATGGCACTACTGTTGAAGCATTAGCGGATCAAGTTGCACTACTAACAAAAGGCCTAGATGAAACCATTGCTAGTGACAATACGGGTGGTGTTATCGGTTATCAAGTGACTTCTGATTTAGCCAGCATAAATAAATTATATGCGATGCGTAAAAAAGCAGTAGGGCTATTAGGAAACACTGACGGTAGTCAAAAGCCGTTAGCCTTTGCTGAAGATACTGCCGTTCCTCCTGAAAATTTAGCAGATTTTATTGATGAGTTTCGTCAGTTACTTGATGGCTACAACTTACATTACGGCATGTTTGGTCATGTTGATGCGGGTGTTTTGCATGTACGTCCGGCACTTGATATGTGCGATCCTGAACAAGAAAAATTATTAAGAACTTTATCAGATGAAGTGGTGAAACTTACTGCAAAGTATGGTGGCCTGATGTGGGGAGAGCACGGTAAAGGTTACCGCTCTGAATACGGCCCTGAGTTTTTTGGTGAGCAATTATTTGCCGAGCTGAGAAAAATTAAAGGGGCATTTGATCCATTAAATAAAATGAATCCAGGTAAAATTTGTACTCCTATTGAGTCTACCGATCAGCTTGTTAGTGTTGATAGCACTAAACGTGGCTTTTATGACAGACAAATACCTGTGACGGTTAAAGAGTCTTTTACTGCGGCGATGGATTGTAATGGCAATGGTTTATGCTTTAATTATGACGCAAATAGCCCTATGTGCCCGTCGAGCAAAATCACCAAAGATAGACGCCACTCACCAAAAGGGCGAGCAGGCTTAATGCGTGAATGGTTACGATTGCTAGAAAAGCAGGGCGTAGATATTTTATCGCTTGAGCAAGATGTTAATAACTGGACCGTTAAAAGACTACTTGATACCAGTATTGCTAAATTTAAAGTAACTTTTTTAAGTAAAGAAGAAAATAAAGATGATTTTTCTCATGAAGTGATGGAAGCAATGCAAGGGTGTTTGGCATGTAAAGCTTGTGCTAGTCAATGCCCAATCAAAGTTGATGTGCCAGACTTTAGAAGTCGCTTTATTAATCTTTATCATTCTCGTTATCCAAGACCGTTAAAAGATCATGTGGTCGCTAATGTTGAACTTTTAGCTCCATTTATGGCAAAAGCACCAAAGCTCATTAACAATATTTTAAGTTTAAAAGCTTACAATTCCTTATCTGAAAAAACTATTGGTTATGTTGATACACCATTACTGAGTGTTCCAACATTGAAAACCCAAACGAAGAAAGCAGGATACTCAGGCTTTGATCTTACCAAGTTACAGTACTTAACAGATAAGCAACGTGAAGGTTATGTATTAATCGTGCAAGACCCTTTCACTTCATTTTATGATGCTAATACGGTAGAAAGTATGATGGCATTAATTAGAAAATTAGGTTTAGAGCCTATTCTATTGCCATTTAAACCTAACGGTAAAGCTCAGCACGTAAAAGGCTTTCTTTCTCGTTTTGCTAAAACAGCTAAATCTAGTAGTGACTTTTTAAATCAAATTGCACAATTAAATATACCAATGGTGGGAATGGATGCCTCTATGGTTCTTTGTTATCGCGATGAGTATACAAAAATTTTAGGCGATAAACGCGGCAGTTTTAATGTGTTACTAGCTCATGAATGGTTATTGTCGTTTATTAAAACAAATGCCAAGTCAAACCTTAACGAACAGACTGATGTAAGTGAGCAATTAAAATCTTTTAAACTATTTGCTCATTGCACTGAAAAAACAGCTTTAGTGAATAGTGAAAATGAATGGTTATCAATTTTTAATCATTTTGGGTTAACGTTAGAAAAAGTAAGTGTTGGCTGTTGTGGTATGGCGGGGACTTACGGTCATGAAAAAGTTAACTTAGACAACTCAAAAGGTTTGTTTGATTTAAGCTGGCAGCCGAAATTAGCAGAACTTGATAGTACGCAAATATTAGCTACGGGCTTCTCTTGTCGTTCACAAGTAAAACGACTCACTGAATTAAAAGCAAGACACCCAGTTGAAGCATTGCTTTCTGTATTGACCTAGTTTTGATGTAATTTTGATGTAGCTCAAGTAATAGATAATCTGACAGGCGTATAGTTTCTTATAGTATTATTTTAATAGGATTTTATTATGACGGAACAAAATTTAATTAAGCTATTGAAGGTTTGTATTACTATTGGGCTATGTTTATTATTGTTAGGAATTTATTTTCATAATTTCAGTGAGTATATGGAATCACTTGGGGTTACTGGAATTATTATCAGTGCTGTTTGTATTGCTTTAGGATTGATTTTTTCATTGCCTACTAAAATGTATTTAACCTTTCTTTTGGTTAAGCGAGAAGCTGATTTAAAAGCGGCTGAAAAAGAAAAACAATCTACTTCAGAAGAAAAAATGCCACAAGCAGAATAAAAATTATTAGAGAAAGTGAGAATTATGTCACTTTTATCTTTTTTGATGTAGAGCATAATAGGCTAAATCATAGTTTCATTTGATATAATTAGCTATATCTCACTATAAAGCGTTATTTGCCCTACATATTCCCTCAATATCGTGTAAAATCATCCTCATTTTTTACTATTAAAACCAGTCCCGTTTTAGAGGAAGTCATGAGTTTAGATACCACTGTCATAGATAGCATCGTAGCACAGGCCGAAGTTGCCATTGCCGATGCCACCGATCCAAGTGCGCTTGATCAAGTGCGCGTTAACTTTTTAGGGAAAAAAGGCCTATTTACTGAGCAAATGAAAGGCTTAGGTAAGTTACCTAAAGAAGAAAAACCTAAAATGGGGCAAGTTATTAATATTGCCAAACAAGCGGTACAAAAGCTATTAACAGCTCGTGGAGAGCTATTACGTGCTGAAGAAATCTCTCAAAAGCTTGCTGCTGAATCTATCGATGTTACTTTACCTGGGCGTGGTACTACCTTAGGTGGTCTACATCCTGTTTCTCGTACTATTGCTCGTATAGAAAGTTTCTTTGGTGATTTAGGCTTTGAAGTTAAAGCAGGTCCAGAAGTTGAAGATGATTATCACAACTTTGATGCTTTGAATATTCCTGAGCACCATCCCGCTCGCCAAGATCATGATACGTTCTATTTTAACCCTAAATTAGTGTTGCGTACGCAAACATCAGGTGTACAAATTCGAACAATGGAAGTTGAAAAGCCACCACTTCGTATTATCTCACCGGGTAAAGTTTATCGTAATGATTACGATCAAACACATACGCCAATGTTTCATCAAGTTGAAGGCTTGATGGTAGATAAAGATGTGAGTTTTACTCACCTAAAAGGTATTTTGCATGATTTCTTACATCACTTCTTTGAAGAAGAAGTAGAAATTCGCTTCCGTCCTTCATATTTCCCTTTTACTGAACCGTCAGCAGAAGTGGATATTATGGGCAAAAATGGTAAGTGGTTAGAAGTACTTGGTTGTGGCATGGTTCACCCTAACGTGCTTAAAGGTGTAGGTATAGATCCAGAGGTTTATACTGGCTTTGCTTTTGGTATGGGTGTAGAACGTCTAACTATGCTGCGTTATGGCGTAAATGATTTACGTGCATTCTTTGAAAATGATCTTCGCTTCTTAAAACAGTTCAAGTAGGAAACCACAAATGAAATTTAGTGAATCTTGGTTACGTGAGTGGGTAAATCCTGCATTATCATCTGATGACTTAGCGCATCAAATAACTATGGCTGGTCTCGAAGTAGACGGCGTAGACCCTGTTGCTGGCGAATTTAGCAATGTTATTGTTGGTGAAGTTGTTGAATGTGGCCCTCATCCTGATGCGGACAAACTGCAAGTAACAAAAATAAGCCTTGGCGAATATAGCTCTGCCCATGTTGAAAAAGGTCAGTTAGTTGATATCGTCTGTGGCGCTAAAAACTGTCGTTTAGGTCTAAAAGTAGCTGTAGCTACTGTTGGTGCTGTGCTACCGGGTGATTTTAAAATTAAAAAAGCCAAATTACGTGGTGTCGTGTCAAATGGCATGCTGTGTAGTGAATCTGAAATTGGTTTAAGTGATAGTTCAGACGGCATTATGGAATTAGCACAAGATGCACCTTTAGGTACTTGTGTACGTGAATACTTAGATTTAGATGATGTGACCATTGACGTTGATTTAACAGCTAACCGTGGTGATTGTTTAGGCATTAAAGGTTTGGCTCGCGAAGTAGGCGTTTTAAACTCTCAATCTGTTAATGAAATTGATATTAAAGCCGTTGAACCAACGATTGATGACACTTTAGATATTACTATTGAAGCTGGTGAAGCGTGTCCTCGTTATTTAGGTCGTGTTATTAAAGGTATTAACCTTAATGCACAAACACCACTGTGGATGGTGGAAAAGCTACGCCGTTGTGGTACGCGTTCTATTGATCCTGTTGTTGATGTGACTAACTACGTGTTATTAGAGCTTGGGCATCCAATGCATGCGTTTGATTTGGCAAAAATTGACACCAGTATTAATGTTCGTTTTGCTAATACTAATGAAGAACTTACATTACTTGATGAAAAAGAAGTTAAGTTAAATAAAGAAACATTAGTTATTGCTGATAAGAACTCTACAGGTGAAGGTAAAGCGTTAGCCATTGCTGGCATTTTCGGTGGTTTACATTCGGGTGTTACCGCGGAAACTACTGATATCTTTTTAGAGAGCGCGTTTTTTGCCCCTTTAGCCATTCTTGGCAAAGCACGTCAATACGGTTTACATACTGATGCATCACATCGTTATGAACGTGGTATTGACCCTACATTGCAACATGATGCAATGGAACGTGCTACTGCACTGTTATTAGAGATTGCTGGCGGTGAAGCTGGACCAATTACTGAAGCAAAATCAGACGACAATATTCCGCAAACTAAAAATGTTAGCTTACGTCGTGAAAAGTTAGATTCGCGTATTGGTCATTTTATTGCGGATGAAAAAGTATCTGAAATATTAACGCGCCTTGGATTTGAAGTAACAGAGCAAGGTTCAGAAAGTGATAAGGTTTGGGATGTTATTGTTCCTGCTTACCGTTTTGATATTAAAATTGAAGTTGACTTAATTGAAGAAGTTGCGCGTATATTTGGCTATAACAATATCCCTAATATTTCACCAAAAGCAACATTGAAAATGGTGGCACAGCAAGAAGCGAATATTAGTGTTAGTAAATTGAAAAGTACATTGGTTAATCGTGATTATCAAGAAGCCATCACTTACAGTTTTGTAGATCCTAAAATACAAGGTTTGCTGCATCCTGATGAAGCAGTGATGACTTTACCTCATCCTATTTCTTCTGAAATGTCAGTAATGCGTTTAAGCTTATTTACTGGTTTATTACAATCAGTGGTATATAACCAAAATCGTCAACAAGCTAGAGTACGTTTATTTGAATGTGGTCTACGTTTTGTTCCTGATGAAACGGCTGAAAATGGTGTTCGTCAACAAAACATGATTGCTGGTGTTATTGGCGGCAACAGAAATGATGAACACTGGGGTATAGAAAAAGCAGCAACAGACTTTTATGATATTAAAGGGGATGTTGAAGCGCTACTTTCGTTAACTGCTGATGCGGAAAGTTATGAATTTTCACAAGCCGAAATTGCAGCATTACATCCAGGACAAACGGCAAAAATTACACGTAATGGTGTTTTGGTTGGCTATGTTGGTGCGTTACATCCTGAATTAGAACGAAAATTAGGACTTAACGGCAGAACATTAACTTTTGAACTATTGCTATCAGAAGTCTTAACGCAAAAAATACCAGAAGTGTCTGATATTTCTCGTTTTCCTGCAAACAGAAGAGACCTTGCAGTTGTTGTAAAAGAAGATGTTGATGCAAAAAATGTACTACAACTTATTGAAAAGGTTGGCGGAAGTTATTTAATTGATCTAAACTTGTTTGATGTATATCAAGGTCAAGGCGTTGAAGACGGTTACAAAAGTCTCGCGATTGCCTTAGTATTACAAGATAGAAATAAAACACTTGAAGATAAAGACATTACAGAAGTTATCGATCGAGTTGTTGAAGCCTTAAAAACTGAGTTAAATGCATCACTGAGGGACTAAGCAATGGCGCTTACCAAAGCAGAAGTAGCAGAACATTTATTTGAAAAAGTTGGGCTGAGCAAGCGCGACGCAAAAGAAATGGTTGAAATCTTTTTTGAAGATATTCGCGAAACTTTAGAGAGCGGTGAACAGGTTAAGCTTTCTGGTTTTGGTAATTTCGATTTGCGCGTTAAAAGCGAACGTCCTGGACGTAACCCAAAAACAGGTGAAGATATTCCAATTTCTGCGCGTAAGGTTGTTACTTTTAGACCCGGACAGAAACTGAAAAGCCGTGTTGAAGACGGGAATAGCGACTAATATAAATGTTGTGAAATCTACTATTAAGCTGAATGACTTATTGTTCAGCTAATAGCTTTTTATTCTCTAGATAATGGTATTTCAGTAAACTGAAATTAAAAAAGCCCGCTCAGTAATGTGCGGGCTTTTTATTTTTATGAAGAAGATTAAAATAATAAGTTAATTTTTGTTATATAAACCTAGAACAACTTATCATTTATTAACTAAAATTATATTTTAGGAATACGAATCTTACGTTCTTCACTTTGACGATAAATAACTAAAGTCTTACCAATCACTTGTACTTTTGTTGCTTGAGTTTCGCGACAAATGGCTTCTACAATTAAGCCTTTCGTTTCTCTATCATCTGTTGGAATTTTTACTTTTATTAATTCATGGTGATTAAGTGAGTAATCTATTTCAGCGACAACAGCTTCAGTTAAGCCATTATTTCCTAATAAAACAATAGGTTTTAGTGAGTGAGCAACACCTTTTAGGTATTGAATTTGTTTTTTATTTAAGTTCATTAATAAATTTCGATAGTTGGTAACTTGAATTATCGCTATTTTACCCTTATCTAACTCCTAATATCTATAAATAGTCGAAAATAAACATGGCAAATAAAAAACATACAGCAAGTTCGCAGCGTTGGCTTGATGAGCACTTTGAAGATGAATATGTTAAAAAAGCTAAAAAACTAGGTTTACGCTCTCGCGCAGTGTTCAAAATTGAAGAAATAAATAATAAAGATAAATTAATTAAACCGGGAATGAAGGTTGTTGATTTAGGTGCGGCTCCAGGTGGTTGGTCTGAATATGCAGTTAAAGCCGTTGGAGACAAAGGGCAAGTTATAGCGTGTGATATTTTACCTATGGATGCTATTGCTGGCGTTGATTTTTTGGAAGGTGACTTTCGTGAAGAAGTTGTCCTTGATGCTTTACTTAATCGTATTAATGGAAAAAACATTGATGTTGTAATGTCTGACATGGCTGCAAATATGACAGGTAATGAAAGTGCTGATTCAGCGCGAAGCATGTATTTAGTAGAGTTAGCATTGGATATGTGTCATCAAGTATTAAAGCCTAATGGCTCTTTTGTTGTAAAAGTATTCCAAGGTGCTGGTTTTGAAGAATATATGAAAGCGGTGCGTGCTGTTTTTAAAAATGTTAAAACCCGTAAGCCTGAATCATCTCGAGCACGTTCTCGAGAAGTATATCTTGTTGCTACTAACTTTAAATAAGCGTTTAGTGTGCAAGTTTATTGGTTAAAATGTTACCAGTTGTAAATTGTGATTAAAGTTAAATAGCTACTACCCTTGAATTATAGTAGATTAGTCACAATAACGTTTACAATATTATATTAATAAGTTTATCAACCCCAAAGAGGTCATGAAGTTGAGTGATATGGCAAAAAATATTATTTTATGGTTAGTTATAGCCGTTGTTTTAATGTCTGTTTTTCAGAGCTTTTCTCCTAATACAGCCACTGAAAATGAAACAGACTATACACGATTTATCACCGATGTTCGCCAAGGACAAATTCGAGATGCAAGTGTTGATAGAAATGGTGTAATTACTGGTGAAAAACGAAGTGGTGAAAGCTATAAAACTGTTATTCCAGGTGGATATGATAGTGACTTGATTAATGACTTAGTGAAACAGGGAGTTCGTGCAAAAGGCAAGCTTCCAGAAGAAACTAGTTTCTTAACCACTATTTTTGTTTCGTGGTTCCCTATGATTTTACTGATTGGCGTGTGGATTTTCTTTATGCGTCAAATGCAAGGCGGTGGCGGTAAAGGCGCCATGTCTTTTGGTAAGTCTAAAGCACGTCAATTAAGTGAAGAACAAATAAAAACAACATTTGCTGATGTTGCTGGTTGTGACGAAGCTAAAGAAGATGTAGCTGAGCTAGTTGATTATTTAAGAGAACCTACTAAATTTCAAAAGTTAGGTGGTCGTATTCCATCAGGTATTTTATTAGTTGGTCAACCAGGTACTGGTAAAACATTATTAGCTAAAGCCATTGCAGGTGAAGCAAAAGTACCATTTTTTACTATTTCAGGTTCAGATTTTGTTGAAATGTTTGTTGGTGTAGGTGCTTCACGCGTTAGAGATATGTTTGAGCAAGCCAAAAAAGCGGCTCCTTGTATTATCTTTATCGATGAAATTGATGCCGTAGGTCGACAGCGTGGTGCAGGTATGGGTGGTGGTCACGATGAACGTGAGCAAACATTGAACCAAATGCTAGTAGAAATGGATGGTTTTGAAGGTAATGAAGGCGTTATTGTTATTGCTGCAACTAACCGCCCTGATGTATTAGATCCAGCTTTACTTAGACCAGGTCGTTTTGACCGTCAAGTTACCGTAGGATTACCGGATATTCGTGGTCGTGAACAAATACTAAAAGTTCATATGCGTAAAGTACCTTTAGGTGATGATGTAAAAGCAGAAGTTATAGCACGTGGTACACCTGGTTTCTCAGGTGCAGATCTAGCTAACTTAGTTAACGAAGCTGCATTATGCTCTGCACGTACATCACGTCGTGTTGTTAGCATGAATGAATTTGATAAAGCTAAAGATAAAATCATGATGGGTTCTGAACGCAAATCTATGGTGATGTCTGAATCTGAAAAAGAAATGACTGCTTATCATGAAGCTGGTCATGCATTGATTGGTCGATTAGTGCCAGATCATGATCCAGTTTATAAAGTCAGTATTATTCCTCGTGGTCGCGCACTTGGTGTAACTATGTATTTACCAGAACAAGATAGATTTAGTCATTCTAAGCAACATTTAGAAAGTAATATCTCTTCTTTATATGGTGGTCGTATTGCCGAAGAAGTAATTTACGGTAGTGACAAAGTATCAACAGGTGCATCAAATGATATTGAACGAGCCACTAATATTGCCCGTAAAATGGTTACGCAATGGGGTCTTTCTGAAAAATTAGGTCCTATGCTTTTTGCTGAAGAAGAAGGTGAAGTGTTTTTAGGTCGTACCTCGTCTAAGTCACTGCATATGTCTGACGAAACAGCTAATCTAATTGATGAAGAGATCAAAAATGTTGTTACTCGTAACTATGATCGTGCGGAAAAAATCATTAATGACAACATAGATATTCTTCACGCAATGAAAGACGCATTGATGAAATATGAAACTATTGATGCATTGCAAATAGATGACTTGATGGCAAGAACTGATGTTCGTAAACCAGCAGGTTGGGATGACAGTGGTTCAAACTCAAGTAGTAATTCAAGTAATGGTGATAATAGTTCAGCTAAAAAAGAAGACACTGCTCAAGATAAACCAAATCCTGACTTATCTGAGCCAAGTGGTGAAACACCAAATAAGTAGTTAGATTACTTCACCGTAAGTCGTGATAATCACTTATACATAAAACCTCGATGTCTTTTAAAGTATCGAGGTTTTATTTTATTAAATTTATTGTAAATCAGCGCTAAAATACAAAACTATGTCAAAAATAATACAAAATGAAAATTTCACGACAGAATTGACTGACTTAAATAAAGTTCAGGTGATGGGAATTTTAAACGTTACGCCAGATTCATTTTCCGATGGTGGAAAGTTTAACTGCTTTGATAATGCGTTAAAGCAAGTTGAAAGTATGATTGTCAATGGTGTTGATATTATTGACATTGGAGGCGAATCAACACGTCCTGGTGCAGTAGATGTTAACGTTCAAGATGAGATATCTCGTGTTATTCCATTACTTAAAGCGATTAAATCACGGTTTGATATTAATGTGTCTATTGATACATCAAAAGCAGAAGTGATGAGTGAAGCAATTACTTATGGCGCTGATATGATTAATGATGTTCGTGCTCTTCAAAATGAAGGTTGCGTTGATGTTGTCGTGCAAAGTGAGGTTGCTATTTGCCTTATGCATATGCAAGGTATGCCTCGTACGATGCAAGAAAACCCTCAATATAATCACATTATTAATGATATAATAAAATTCTTTAAAGAGCGTATTCATTGCTGTGAGCAAAAAGGCATTAATAAAAATCGTTTAGTATTAGATCCTGGTTTTGGTTTTGGCAAAACATTAGCACATAATTATGAAGTACTAGCGAAGTTTTCTCAATTTAGTACCTTGGGGTTACCTGTTCTAGCTGGCATATCACGAAAATCAATGATAGGTAACTTATTGAATAGAGATGTTGATGAACGTTTAGCCGGTAGTTTGACCGCTGCAATTATTGCCGTTCAACAAGGCGCTCAAATTATCCGAGTACATGATGTACAAGAAAGTGCTGATGCCGTGAATATTTTAAAAGCAGTTGCTCAATATAAAACAGAATAGATTATTCGTGCGTGTTCATAATACGTGCGGTACAAAAACATTAAAGTGAAATACTTTTATCAGATATTAAAGGAAGAAAAATATGTCTAATCGTAAATATTTTGGTACCGATGGTGTGCGTGGCTTAGTAGGAGAATATCCAATTACGCCTGAGTTTGTTATGAAACTAGGCTATGCCGCAGGAAAAGTATTAGCGGCTCAAGGTACTAAAAAAGTCCTTATTGGTAAAGATACACGTATATCTGGTTATATGCTTGAATCTGCACTTGAAGCTGGTTTTTCTGCTGCTGGTATTGATATTGGTTTATTAGGGCCTATGCCTACGCCAGGCATTGCTTACTTAACTAAAACATTTCGAGCAGAAGCGGGTATTGTCATTAGTGCTTCTCATAATCCTTTTTATGATAATGGTATTAAATTTTTCTCACAAGATGGTCAAAAATTACCTGATGAGGTCGAAATAGCGATAGAAGCTGAGTTAGACAAACCTATGGGCTGTGTAAAATCAGATCATCTAGGGAAGGCAAACCGTGTGGGAGATGCAGCAGGGCGTTATATTGAATTTTGTAAGAGTAACTTCCCAAGTCAATTATCATTACAACACTTAACGATCGTTGTTGATTGTGCTCACGGTGCTACTTACCATATTGCACCAGATGTATTTCGAGAGTTAGGAGCTAATGTAATAGAAGTTGGTACTTCACCTAATGGCACTAATATTAATGACGGTTGTGGTGCTACTTCAACTGATATGATGAAAGCTGCCGTATTAGAGAATAAAGCCGATTTAGGTATAGCACTTGACGGTGATGGTGACCGATTGATGATGGTTGATCACACAGGTCATGTAATTGATGGTGATGAAGCGGTTTACATTATTGCCTGTAATGATTTGAAGTCTGGTAATTTACAAGGTGGCGTTGTTGGTACATTGATGAGTAATATGGGACTTGAATTAGCTTTAGAAAAGCTTGATATACCTTTTGCTCGCAGTAATGTTGGCGATAGATATGTTATGCAAATGTTAAGAGAAAAAGGTTGGAGCTTAGGCGCTGAGAATTCTGGCCATATCATTAACCTGAATCACACGTCTACAGGCGATGGCATTATAGCTGCACTCAATGTATTAACGGCTGTTTGTCAGCGTAAAAAGTCATTGTTTGAATTACGAGAAGGGATGACCATGCTACCTCAAATACTTGTGAATGTACGTTTCTCTGGTGGTGGCGATCCAGTCAATGATCCAAGTGTAAAAGCTTGCGTAGATAAAGTAAGTAACTTACTGTCTGGACGAGGAAGAGTGCTGTTACGTAAATCAGGAACAGAGCCGCTAATTCGAGTCATGGTAGAAGGCCCTGAAGTTGAGGAAGTAACTCGTTTAGCTAATGAAATTGCTGATTCAGTAAAATTAGCGAGTTAAAAGCGCGATAGTTTTAATTTTAGTGTTGGAAAAAACAGCACTTAAGCAAGATATTAACGAGATAATAGATTGATTTTAACTTATTACTTGTAAGTTAATCTTATGTTAGTTAATATCTCGCGGCTTTATTTTACAATGTTTTGAAGAATGGCAAGGGGAATGAAAATGGCTAGACGTGCAATCGTTGCTGCTAATTGGAAAATGAATGGCGGCTTAGCGTTAGTTAACACGATAGTTAGTGGTTTAACATCAGTTAAACTTCAAGACAATGTTGATGTTGTTATTTGCCCAAGCTTTCCTTTTCTATCTGAACTTACTTCTCAGATAACAGAAAATAAGTTAAATGAAGCAATTCATGTGGGTGCTCAAAATGTGAGTGCACATGAAAGCGGAGCTTACACTGGTGAAATTTCTACGCAAATGTTGCAGGAATTATCAGTGAAATTTGTTATCATTGGCCACTCAGAACGTAGAAGCTATTATAACGAAACCTCTGTTGAAGTTGCTGACAAGATCAGTGCTACGCTTAAGGCAGGTTTAACACCTATTTTGTGTATAGGTGAAAGTGAATCTGAGCGAGCTGAAGAGCAAACTGAAAAAGTATTAGCCTCGCAATTACAACCAGTAATTGATGAAGTTGGTATTGAAAGTTTTGCTAACATTGTTATCGCTTATGAGCCCGTTTGGGCTATTGGTACTGGTAAAACAGCATCAAGCGAGATGGCACAAGAAACACATAAGTTTATTCGCCAGTTTTTAGCAAAAGCTAATGCTAATGTGGCGGCTAAAATATCTTTATTATACGGTGGTAGCGTGAACGCGTCGAACTGTGAAGAATTATTTGCACAAGCTGATATTGACGGTGGTCTTATTGGTGGTGCTAGTTTACAAGTTGAACAATTTAAACAAATCTGTTCAACAGCTAAAGGAAAGTAAAAATGTTGTATCAAGTTTTAATCGTTGCCTATGTACTTATTGCTTTGGCATTAATTGGTTTAGTGTTAATTCAGCAAGGTAAAGGGGCTGATATGGGCGCATCTTTTGGTGCAGGCTCTTCAGCAACTGTTTTTGGTTCAGGAGGTTCAGGTAACTTTTTAACTAAAGCGACAACTTGGTTAGCTGTAGGCTTCTTCGTAATTAGTTTAGTTTTAGGTAACTTAACTGCGAATAGAACTAAAGCAGTTGATGAATGGAATAATATTAGTGCTCCAGTAACTGAGCAAACCATTGCAACAGATGCAATTCCTGATGAGAGTGTAGAGTCGACTAGGAATAGTGATGTTCCTGCTGCTGATGCTCCTGCCGCTAACGATGGCGATGTGCCAAAGTAAGTTAGCTTACTGATTAAAATTATTTAGTATTGCGCGGATGTGGCGGAATTGGTAGACGCGCCAGCTTGAGGGGCTGGTGACTTAGGTCGTGGGGGTTCAAGTCCCCCCATCCGCACCACTAAATTGTTTTATAAAACAAGAGCTTATTTAAGCTCTTTTTTTATTTGGATCACCACCGGATCCATTTGAACTGTTTTTTAATATTTTTGATACTCTTTCTGCCATATCTGGTATTTCTTCACTCATCCACTTTCCATAATGCTTTTCTAGCATCGCTATTGAAGTATGACCCATTTGTTTTGCGATCCACCTTTCATTAACTCCAGCCGTAATTAACTGACTAGCAAAAGTATGTCGAGCTTGATTTGCGCCTCTATGTCTTATTTTTGCTTTTTCTAAATGCGTTTTAAAAAAGCCTTTGTTAAATGATTCACTACTGGACCAAAACGACTGATTGTTTGAGTTGATAAAAACAACTGTTACTTCTTCTTGTTCAATTGTTCTGTTATCAGCTTGAACCACGTCAACTGTAATTGGGGTTAATCTCTGGCTAATTTCTCGCTGCCTAAGTAGTGCATAATAAGCATCATCTAATAAATCTATAGTTCGGTTACTTCCATCGTTTTTAGTTGCCGCCCAAATATTGCTAACGATGCCTCGTCTAATAGTTACCTGGCGAGCATCAAGATCAATATCACTCCAAGATAAAGCCAATAATTCAGATATGCGCACACCAGACCAACAGGCAAATATAAAAGCATTTAATTCTGAGTTTCTGTATGTGTCAATATTGGAAAGTTTTATTATTTGATCTTTGGTAAATGGATCTGCATTGGTTGATTTTGCACGCTTTAAATTTTTAATATGATCCATCGGGTTAAATTCTATTAACCGATCAGCATGAGCACTGGAAAAACAACCGCGCAAAGGAATCAATACCTCGTTAATTGTTTTGTTTGCAAGCCCTGATAGCTCCATAACCATCCATTTTTTAATATCTGATTGAGTTACATCACTTATGCGATCGTTTTCAAATTTAGGCCTGATGTGATTATCTATGCGGTATTTATGCGCTCTATATGTACTTGTGCGATCTTTTGCTAAAGATAACGCTAAAAAATCATTAAGCAAGTCGCCAATTTTGGGGATAACAATAGTTTTGCTAAAAAGACTCGCTCTTTTAGAGTCGGGGAAGTGTTGGCGATAATCAAATTTGTCGGTTGCTATTTCATGTAAAATTGCACGTCGTTTATTGTCTGAAAACTTAATGTTTGCCTTTGTAACCTTTACCCCTTTCAGGCTTTCTAAACAACGCACAGACCGATAATAAAATGATATTCTTATGCAATTCCCGTGGAGCGATACTCCAGAGAATTGCTTACAGTATTCCTTTAACTCATCCAGTTTTTTCAAGTCCATGTTCACACCATTCATTAAACCGTTCCCAATGATACATAAAGCCACCTGATGGATCTTTTATGTAATGATAACCTTCTACAAATTTTCCTGTTTTTCTTCTGCCGTCAAGTTGATCGCGTGTAATACCTTTTACTTCGAACGCTCTGGTATGGCACCAACCTAACTTAATTACGTTACTTTTGCTCATAATTAATCCTTTTTACTCCGTGGGGGTCGTGGTCCCTGTTCAGGACTTGAACCCATGTTCTTTATTTTATTAAACTCTACTTTAAAAATTAATGTTGCTTAACTTGCTGAACAATTGGTAAATCGCCTTTTTCGTTTAATACTCCTTGGCAAAAATCACGTACAAATTCGTGACCCTCATTCTTAATGAGCGTACCAAGCGTTAGCGATGCAACTGCTGTTATGTATTCCTTGTATTCTTCATTACTCAGCTTTTGAACCAACTCTGAATTAAAAGTATTAGCTAGTGACTCATTAACCTTTTTACTAAAATTACTCTTGGGCATTATTCATTCCTTTTTCTGTTTAAGTTTACTTTTGCATTAATAGAGATAAATACAGCTAACAATCTCTATTAAGTCTCGTTTTGTTCGTTGTGCCAAGGCCTAGTTGTTTATGCTAAAGATAATTCCCTCTAGATTTTAAAAACCTTTATTTTGTTCATTAAAATTGTTGAAGCTTCATTGGCTTGATTTTCGTTAGCAAAAATCCATTCAGTGATAATTTTTCCTTCAGAATTCTTGAAGGCTAAATTTTTTTTATCTACTTCAAATGTTGCTATGAAATTCATATTTATAGGAGCGTATTTTTTATGTCTAACCCACATTTTCTTTCCTGCTAAAATAACTACATGGCATATGTGTGCATTGAGTAATAGCCTGACTAACTTTTATGTTGAGTACTTCTGCCATTTGCTCAACGGGTAAAATTTGTGGTTTTGCAAAATCCAGCGCTTTTGATCGTCAGTTAATAAAGGTTTGCCTCGTTTTTTTAATAAGTTCATTATGCTGCTACCTTGATGTTTATTTCGGTGAACGCTTCACGAATTGCATGAACAACGCGTTCAAGATAAATATACTCACCGTTTTTACAAGTGGGTAAGTCAGTCCACCATTCACAACCAATAATTTCATTGCAAAGTTCATTACCTCTGTCAGTGTGCAGAAACGATTCTTCGTTTTGGCAATAAAGCTCTACGCTATTCCAGTGCTTAAGCGCATCTTCTTTATCAAAATCACCTTCGCGCCTATTTTTTATAATAGCTCTTTTAAGCCACCTATCTAAGTTGTCATAATCAGTAACTTCTGAGTTAATTCCACGACTAAAGCAATTGACCAGATAGGGATTGTTACAACTTAAAAAGAACGCCATAACGCCTTTACTACCACAACCGCCCCAATAAGCTGACCAAGACTCGCTAGAAGTCTCCATTGTAATCTTGCCCTGACCAATACCTATATCTTCCACGAATACATGTAACGAGTCTAAACTCTCAACTTCGGTGATTTGTAACTTGGTGACTTTTGATTGTTCAACTTTCATTACGCAGCTCTCCCTAATACAATTTTTCTATCTAATGATGAACGCTCAAAATCAATATATTCAGTTCTATTAAAATGAGTTGGTGAAAATTCAACAAAACAGCTTGAGAAATTAACACCAGGCTTTTGTGTTTTACCGTCAATATCTAAAAACGGGTAACGGCCATCTGGCACAAAAACACGACTAGCTTTGTTATTGATTAAATCTCGCCACCAGCCAGTCGTTCTTTCCCATGGCAATAACATCACACTGGTAACGCCTTGTTTGCTGTACTTATGACATTCATTTATAAAAGCAAACTTGTTATCAAATGGAGGGTTACACCAAGCTGCAGTTGGCCTGAATGGATGACGAACTGTTTCAATGTTCGTTACCTTTTTTTCAATTTGAGATAATCGATGTTTCCAATCTACATTGAATGAGTTTTCTTCGGGACTGATAAAATTAGCGCATTTAGCAGTTTGTTTTTCTGCACAAACATCAAGCATAAATGCATAGCCGGTTAATAAAGCTGCGTGATTATTGCAGCGCCAAGTAGTACCCCAACGGTTTTTTTCGTTAGCTTTTGAAGTGCTTTTTACTAAGATAGCCATTATTCACACTCCAACATCATTAAATCTTCTGAATGAACTACGTTACCGTTACGCTTAAATTTACGTAGTAAATCACCCATAACCTCCAAGGTTTCAGCTTTAGGTTTAATGCCTGTTCGTGGTGTTGGAGAGCGTGCTGGTTCACCATCTTCATTAAGCATATAAAGCGCACCGATACCTTCATCAGTTGAATACCATATAGGTATTTGCTTTTCTGCCCCATCTTCATTAAGGGCTTCACATAGAAGAGGGTAGATAATTAAGTTGTCACCGTTTTTCTTATAAACTTTTTGAAAGCGTATTTCGTCAACTTCACGAATTAGCTCGTCAATTTTTTTATCTTTAACGGTTAAGTCATGGCGATAATTTTTTACTGCTAATTTGGTTTGCACTTTTTCAGCTTGAAGAGTGGCAATAGTCGCTTGGTACTTTTTAATCTTTTCACGAATTTGCTTAGGTGAGCCGATTGCTTTATAGCTGGCGATGGTAATTAAAGCATCATCTAGCTTGTTTTTATGTTGCTGTTCTTGGCGCAATGCTTGGTTGAGCTGCTGCATGTGCTTTTCTGCGTTAGCGCGAACCAGTTCCGCTTTCTTGTTGAAATCTTTTTCTTTAGCTTCATCACGTTTTCGTGCTTCCAATAATTGTTCGTTTTGGGCAGTAATATCATTAATACGGCCTGTTAATGTTTTAATTTGAAGATTTAGAAAACTATTTTCTTCAGCTAAATTATTAGCCATACTTAATGTTTTTTGTACATCTTCATTATCTGCATGATAAGAGGCAATTAACTGCTCGATTGCTTGCTCTAACGGTAATGCTTGCTCTGTTTGTTGTTCTGCTAATTGAGTATTCATATCTTCCACCAAAGATTGAGTAAAGCGCTGGTATCGTTTACCAGCGCAATAATTAGTTATGCTGCTTTTAAAACTTCTCTTGAACCGTTGCTGCTAACTTCAGATACAACGTCATTAGCTTCAAGTTGGTCCATAATTCGAGCTGCTCGGTTGTAACCAATGCGGAACTTACGTTGAATTGATGAGATAGAAGCACGACGAGTTTCTGTTACAAATTCAACGGCATCGTCATAAAGTGATTCAGGTGCGTATTCATTTTCATCATTAGAAGGTTGTGATGTTTTAGTTTCATCTGTTGGTGGTTGATCATCACCTATACTTTCTTCGCTTTGATCAAAGAAGGTTTTAAGTGTGTCGCAATGAGCAACTATCAATTCAAGCTCTACCGCTTCGTGATGTAAATTAAAGTCATTTACATCATTCAATGATTCATGATCATCAATATCGAACGTTGATTTAATTTGTTTTATTTTGAATTTTTCAGTTAGCGTGAAGGCTAAGCCATCTTTAGATAAGTTAATTTGCTTAACTTCGTAACCAGACTCTAAAAGCTCTTTGATATTATCAAGCGGATAATCACCTTTGAAACGGGCGATATCTTTATCTTTATTAGCTAAAACCAATAAGTCACCAGCGTTAAACCCTGCGAAAGTTAAACCGTTCAAGCGTTCCTGGTCGTCATTTAAGCTTTCCAATAGATTGGTGGTTAATGAGTTTGATATGCCACTACAATGCAAAGTGGTTGTTTCAAGTGAGCCCAATAACTGACAAAGCATACCAATAGCGCGTTTGGCGAAATCTTCTTTTGCATCAACGATAAATTTTTCAGACTTGGTGTGATAGTAAGCGCTGAAATAAGCGGTTTCAGGCAATACTTTGCCGCAATATTCAGCGAGAACACTTGATACCATACCTTCAGTTAGTAACTGGATAGCCTCTTCATCACCAATTAAATCAACATATTCATCAAGTGTTGCTTGAACTCTTCGGGTTGCTTCTTCGTTTATTGCTGACATAGGAAGTTTTTTCCAGCTAAAAACGAAATTGACTTTATAGCCATTACTTAATTTAACTAATGGTTCATCAGGGTAAAAGCCAAACTTAGCCGATTGGCTTTCGAGTAAAGGCGCAAATAACATACCTTCAGCTTCAACAATTTTTTCCTCAAGGATGGCTAACGTTGGTAATTCTGTTGCAAATACGTGAATGTTTTTCATTGTTTAATCCTGTAATAAATTAAGGGTGGCGACTTCTGCCGGAGAACAAAAGCCGCCTGGTGGTCGTTAAGCTGCTTGGCTATCTAATGATTTCAGTGCGCCAAAATAAACGTCCATACACGCCTTGGTGTCAGCCATAGCAGAATGAGCATCAACTAATTCTTTACCCGTATAATGACGATAAGCATCAACTAACTTAGGTTGTTTGCCACCTATATCAGCTCTAGCCATTCTCATTGCACAATGATGATCTTCTTTTACTGCCCATTTATCTTGAGCTGCTTCATCTAAATAACGCTTTGCTGCAATACGGATGATTCGTTGATCAAAGGTTTTATTGAAAGCAACACGTTCAGCATCACCGCGCATAGCTAAAAACATTTCTAAGGCTAACTTTTCTGGAATACCAACAGCTAAAGCTTTCTCAGTAGTGATACCGTGAATTGCAGCAACTTCATCAGGGATTACCCAGCCATCAGGCTTGATAATAACGTCCATGCTTTGAACGACTTTTTTAGTTACCGAATCAACTAGTACTGCGCCAAGTTGAACCAAATGTGGTTGGTTTTCGCTGCCTGACGGTTCTTTCCAAACAGGTAGTCCAGTAGTTTCTGTATCGTAACCAAGTAGTAATGTATTCATTTTTATTCTCACTTAATAATTTTGTTAGGGTTGGGTTAAGCTGCTTCGCTATCAGCGTTGATAATATTTACTTCGTTACGTTCGGTATCATCGCGAACTACTTCACGGCTAATTTCATTACCTTCGTAGTAGTTTTCTTTAGCATCTTCTTCGCTAAATGCTTCGACTTCATAAACTGTATAGCCGCGCGAATAACCGGACCATTCAACCTGTACGGTGAATTTTTTTGTGCTAGGAACGTCAGCGAATGTTTTAGCTAAACGGCTTGTTACTGAATTGCTAGATTTAAGAGGAGCGGCTTCCTTGCCTTCGCTAGTTAACGATTCTTTAATGACTGGCTTATCTGCTACGACTTGTTTAGCTAATGAAAGGGCGGTTGCTTGAGCGGCTTCGGCTTGCTCTGCTTCCACTTTCGCTCGTTCTTCATCACGAATAGCCTGTGCTTCGAGTTCAAGCTTTTCTGCTGCTTCACGTTCAGCTTCGGCTTTCGCATCAGCTTCCATTTGCGCTTTTTCTGCGGCTTTTCGCTCTGCTTCTGCTAGTTCATGTTCAGCAATGCGTGATTTAATCAAATTGGTTAGATCGTCACTGTCTTTGAAGATGATTTGAACGTAATCGTTAAATAAGAACTTATGCTCACCGGCTAACTCAGTTAATGAATTCAAGTTAGTGCGAACTAGTTCAGATATTTCAGATATTTCAATTTTTACTCTAGCTAATTCAGTGTCTACAGCGTTTTGTAATGATTCAACAGTACGTTTACCTTTCATTACACCGTCAAAATCAGCAATAACTTGCGTAATTTGTACACCGTTAAGGTTTTTACTGGTGGTGATAAGTAGCTCACTAAATTCAGTTTTTGCCTTGAATGAAATATCATTGCGAATTTCATCTTTACGGCTTTTTACCAATTTACTTAGTGTTAAGCGTTTTTGGCGCATTTCTTCTTTAAGCTCATCAATAGTTGAGAATAAAGCTTTTATGTCTGCTGTATCGGATAGAGCGCGTTCTTTTACTGCTTCAAGCTCCTTTTCACCAGATGAGAAAAACTTAACTGCTTTGTCAGCATTAACGAAATCTTGATCACTTTGTAAGTCAGTATTAACCGACTGAATAAATGCTAAAGCTGTGCTTTTATACTCAACCAGGTTACTGTTGCTAACGTTTCCTATTAACGATATTTCAAGTTTTGGTAGCGCTTGTAATTCTTGCGCTACAACCTTTTCTTCTTTAGCTACTATTTCATGATTAGCTAAATCGCTAGCAAATTGCTTCCAGCCTGCAATTAGTTGCGCCCTACGCTCTGGTATGGATACATAAATCATTGACACTGCATTTTCTTCAGTACCATCAGAACAAGTGAATAACACTTCATTAACGCTTGTAACAATAGCTTGATGCTCTAATTGCCAGTAATGACTAGGACCTAAAATATTATTAGAAACGTTTTCAGCTAAAGTTTTATTGAAAAGCTTATGCTCCCAATTCAATTGACCATCTTCTCGTTGACCATCTAAGCTAGCTAATAACGGCAGTCCTTCTACATCATTACTTATAACTATTGGTGAGAAGTCTTGAAACTCTTCTAGCTCAATAAAAGCTCTTGCTGCTTCTTCAGCTGCATGTCCTTTGTCGAATAATTCTTGTGTAAACTCGTCAACCGAAGTTATCCAACCTTTTTTATGATCAAGCAATTGGTTTCGAGTGAAGTGCTTTGAGTCACCCATCATCATAGGGGCTTCACTAGCTGTAAAGTGAGATAAGCGAACCTCTAACCACTCTTTCGTACCTTGAACTAAATTTAATATTTTCATTATGCTGCTACCTTAATATTGCGAAGCGTTGCTTCTTTTTCTGGTGAAATTGACAAGCCTTTTTTATTGATAAATCCTAAAATTTGTTCTGCGGTTTGCTTGCCTGATTCAATAGCTTTGATGCCACGTTCATATATTTCAGTTAACTTTTCGTTTTCAGAGGATTCTATTTTTTCGATAGGATTAACTTCTTTTTCACCTACGAAAAGCTCCTTACCTTCCATTTCTTCAGCTGTTGGCTCTTGGCCGATTTCAGGCCATGCTTTACGTAATGCTTGTGCTTCACAACATTTAGCAAGTTGACCATGAGGGCGTTTTTTCCACATAGCATTAGGGCAATCAGATTGGGCTTTCATTGTGGCGTAATTCTCAAGCCAGTATTCTTTAGCTGAAAATTTAACTATGCGATCACCTATCATTTTGTAAACGGTGTATTTGCACCACTCAGGATAGCGAACGGTTATGCTTTTGTTGGCGTTGTAAGCATCAGTAAAAGTTGCTTCGATAGTCTTGCCAAATTCTGGTTCATCAGCTCCGGCATAATCACCACTTCTTGATGCTTGGATGCGATAAAGACCAACGCCAGGCATAGGAACATCGCGCCACTCTTTATTGCCTGTTTGTGGGTTTTTTACTTGCATAGGCACAAGATGAATAGGCTTCATCATGATATCTAGCTCACGCGCTTCACAATAGTCCCAAGCGAGCATTACTGATTCAGGTTTGCTTGAAGGATAAAGCGTATTACAAAGAACACTCCAAACTGCTTGGCTAATACCGCGCTCAACTAAATATGTATTTTGTTGTTCCCAAGTTAATACTTGAGTATCTTGCTGGTTTTGATTAGACATTACGCTGCACTCCTTACTTGAGCTTTACTTTTATAGTTATCACGACTAAAACCTTCATCACGCATGCTAATCACAGCCATTTCTTCGGCTTTGGTTTGATTAACAGCTTGAACCTCATATTCAACTGCAAAGTTTTTTGAGCTTTTAGGTAAAAAGGTAACGGAAAAACTTTTCATTAGTGCGCTCCTTGCATTGCAACTTTAGAAGGAGTAACACAATAAATATGCTTCAAAAGGGCGTTTAACTTAAGGTTAGCTCTTTGGCTATTTAAATCGATTGTGCGATTAATGTTGTTTTCCATTGCTACGCAACAGAACAAATCACCATGAAACGCTGTGCTGATCTTAATTCCTGCTCGTCTTGCGGCAGCAGTAGCACTAGCAATTTTATCTAAGGTGCTATTTATATTTGCTGTTGATGAAACCATGATATACTCCGGTTGTTTGCGACAGCTCATTGAGCTATCTGGTTAATGGCCTTCTCCACCACGATGAAGGCCGTTTTCTTTTCTACTTCATTTGAACGAGATTCCCACTCGATTGATGTTAAGTGTCTGGTTGCTTTTGATTCTGCTACTGGTTTTCTAACTTCTTTAAGTCCTTACTAGGGCAGCTGCTCGCTACAAATTGCCTGCCCATATCGTAATTTCCGCAAAGAGCCAGTACGCGCCTAGTTCACCTTGCCCATCTACCACCTTAAAACTAAATTACTTACGGTAATCAATCGGGTATTTACCCCATGCGGCCTTTAGCAGTAGTTTTCCTCACTGCGCATACGTGGCATGGCTGAGCGCCTTCACATCTTCGGCTAACTATTCTTTCCCCTTACGGGTCGATGTAGAACATTCTTTACATTTACAGTTTGGTTGTAGTTTTACGGCATTGCGGCCGCTGTTAAATAGCATTCCTCAGTATCCTGGTTCATCAGCTAAGATTTTGCTGACTCTATACTCGGTTAGCTTACACCCCGATTAGAAGCTACCTTTTGCTTCATGCGAGTTCACTGCTAACTTCATTCACTAATTCCGATTACGAATTTGATTACGACACACTAGGTTGTTGTCTGCATCATTACGCTTATCTTCGTAAGTGGAGCATATGCTATACACCGCGATTCTTTACTAGCGGCTAAGCCGCCTCTTTATTCATCTCTAACGCCACATGACTTATGACTTTTTTTAAATAATTTTTTAGTGCTATGTGTTTTTTTGTGTCGGCATCTCTTGATATCGATAATTCACAAAGTATGTCTGCAGTGTTTTGACGATCCTCGTCAATGGCTTTGCAAATAACATCTGATAAATTCAGCATGCCGTTACTAAAATCCCCTTGGCTTTTATCAAACAAATCAACTAAAGCCTGCTTGTTTACTTTGGCTTCCGCTTGGTTTGTAATTCTAGTTGTTATGCAACAGTTCATCTTTAAGACCTACTAAGTGGATTATTGTCCAGATAGTGTGATGATAGTCTATTTTGAGGGGGTGTCAAGCTTTTATGGATTATTTTCCATTATTTTTCGATAGGTTTATTGTTTGAGCAATTGATAGTAAGAATTGTTCGTTATCTATACTTATTATTGATTGTATGGCGATAAGGTGTGCAGCTGATAGCTGATCATCAAGGAAGTATGCCATCGGAATATTAAGTTCTTGGCATATTAATTGTAGTTGCCAGGTGTAGTGATTTTTACCATTTCTCATATTAGAAATAGTACCTCTGGCTAAACCTGTTTTATTGGCGAGCGATTCTACCGTAACATTTTGCATCTGCATTATGTCCGTTATTTTCTTCGCTAAAACAGAATTGGCACCCATAACCATTATGTACTCGCCTTACGTGGTAAATGCAATGCGCGGTCAAACTGTATGACCAATATCATTAAAACGGTCATCATCGACAATTAATTCATTTCTTGTTATTGATTTAATAAGTTGTTTATTGTCTACTTTGTTTCGTTATTTAACACGGAGCGTTGAAAAAGCTTGCACTTCATTGTTAATTGACTATAGTACACCTTTATGGACAATGATCCATTCATTTTAACTTAAGTAAGGATTTATCATGAGTAACATTAATGTTTTAGCAGTTGGCAATGGCAATGGCGATGATGAGAAAGATAAAAAATAAGTATTAACTTTATAGGGAAATAAAATGAACGGATGGGCAGATATTACAGCATTGGTAACATATAACTATTTTATTACTATGTCTGTGTTTGGTGTAGGTCTTGCCTATTCGTTAAGGGATAAAAAATTAGCGCTTTATTTTTTTATTATCTCTTTAGATTTTATATACACATCTACTATTCATGGTTATATAAAATCAATTGATCCAGAAAAGATTTATAGGTATTTGATATGGAGTTTTTCAGAGTTTTCTTTGATGACTATTGTTGTTTATCTATCGTTCGTAAAAAACCAAATAAATAAAACGCTATCGGTAGCTTTCAGTGTTCTTATCGCGATCAGCATGTTTGCTTTGCTATATCGTGTTGTAGACAGGCATATTTTTGATTTACCTCTTGCATACGAAATAATCACGACACTACCAAGGTTTAGTAACACTTTAAGAGTAATTATTGGTTATGTACCAATAATAGTTATGCTCTTGGCATTTTTTAAAAGGATATTTAATGAAAACTTTAGTAGTAGTGATGATGATAGTTCTTTTCATGCTCGCCATAATAGCGATCATAAAAGTAACAAAAAAGATGTTGCAGGAAAAAACATATAACTTTGATTTAAGTACTTCATTATTAATGAAGCAGCGAGATATTAGACGGATGCATATAGATAAAGCTGAAAAGATAGCGCGTTTAGCGGAGGTTGAATTGGAAGTTGAGAAGCATTTAGCTGATATTGAAACACATATAGCAAATGATATAGCTGAATCTAAATACCAAATTCTTTAGCTAATTGATGCATTTTAAACGCAAGGTTGTTGTTACCGAAAAGTAATGCTTCGTATTGTAATTTAAAAGCTCTAGCTTTGAATTCGCTACTGTCAGTGTTAGCACTTTCACAAAAGCTGTCAGTATGCCTATACGCAGCTTCTAATTTTTTTACGTCTAACTCAGCGTAACCACTATTCACATCTTCCGTGATCATTGATGTTAATGTGACATTAAACCCAACAGCTATGGCTGCAACTTTATCAATTGATGGGTTTAGTGTTTCCCCGTTCTTTGCTGCTTTGAGCATTTTTGAAATATAGCTATTATCAATGACTTTTTCACCAGATCTCTGATTAATGAGCTCCATTAAGGCCGTGGCATTTTTAATGTTGCTTTCGCTATATAACTTCAAAAAATTCTTTGTAAAAGCTTGACTTGGGTTCATGGTATCAGGCGTAAGTTGTGTGTCTATGGATTATAGTCCAGTAAACAAATAGATACCATACTGTTTATATATACAGTATTTTTATGTCAATAAATGTGAACTATTTATTGCATTTACCGTGTATTGGTTTATGATCCAATTTAATGGACGATTATCCATATCAGATCGTAGGTGCATAGTGAATACAAAAAGAAAAATTAAAAGTGAAGCGGTAAGGCTTATTAAACAAGCCAAAAAAGATAAAAAAATTCCTGAGATAGCAGCAGCTATTGTTTTTGAAAATAAAAAACAAAATATTAAAAATATTGAATCTTGGTTTTATAAAGTTGCTAGCGATGCAATCAATCCTTCGTTAGAGAGAAGTATGGATGTTGTAGAGTACTTTGAAAAGGCTGCAGCGTAATGCTTAGCCATTCTAACTATTGGTTATCGTACCTATCTGCTTGCTCTTGGTTGTATTGTTTGTTTATTTTTCTAATCAAGCTATCTGGCATGTTTGCGTGCATAAACGTTATGTATCGCTCAGCTTTATCTAGTTCGTCTTGGGTTTTTACTAGCATAAATCCCATGATTAAAAACAGGCAAAACCCCATAAGCAAAAAACCACCTGGTGAGAATATTTGCCCTTTAGCTGTTTTTGGTTTTTTCACTATATTTCACTTCCTTGTTGATAATAATCTTTTTGCAATATTAACAAAACCAAAACTAACCACAAGTAAAGGATGAGTTTGAAATGGATGATGCCGACAGAGCACAAAAAGAAACAGATCTAGAGTTAAGTTTAGCTTTACAAAACCGAGAGCAAGAACTCCCTGAAACTGTCTCTTATACACATCTGACGCTGCCGACGAAGAGGATAGTGTAGATCTC
>OJGT01000052.1_pt1 | contig 35318 bp, 49 predicted proteins | sample 1595031 | NCBI WGS metagenome assembly OJGT01 (sample SAMN05416857, study PRJEB24817) | seawater metagenome | isolation source: Sea water | place: Canada:Atlantic | collected 2013-11 | reverse complement strand
CTCGTGGGCTCGGAGATGTGTATAAGAGACAGATATTTCTATTATCATTCCGGGTTTTAAAGTGCTTTTTTATCTTTTCTATTTCACTTTTCTTTAGTACTCGTCCAGCAACGGCTCGTGTACCTTTTAACTTTTTAATCATTTTAATGCGTGTATAACATTCAATATCAATGATTTTTTGTTGCCAACATTCACATGCAACGCTCTTAAGCGCTGAAAGGGAAAGATTTATTGTAGTATGAGCTTTGTTGTTATTAGTCTCAAAACGCATATATTGAAGTATTGCTATATGGTTTAATTCTGACCACTGACATTTGTCAAAATCGCGTGTTTTAAAATAAAAAGCACAAAAAATTGATATTCTTGAATGGTATGTGTTTACGCTGAATTTTGACTCTAGGGTCAACAGAAATGAATTTACTGGGTTATTTAGGTGAGTTTTAGAAAAAAGTTCCATTTATTTTGCCTTATTTTTGTTGAATCAACAATAAAGCAAAAAACTTGCCTTTTAACGATTTGGTGCCAATAAATGGACCAAACCGCTAAAAGTATAATTTTAACTGTTAATAACTTTCGTTATGTAAAAGTTAACTTTTTCGTAAGTCATTGTTTAAATAGAGTTTATTTTTATCTGTTTTTTTGTTAAATATTATTTACGTAAAATTTACGAATAGGGTAAAACTAGGTATTAAAGGTCGCAAAATATGCGGCCTTTTTTTATGCTGCCAAATGACGGAAAGCCTCTGCAACCTTGGGGTTGTGTACTTTTTCAGCGTATGCGGCGAGGTAAACTTCTGTAGGGTCTAAGCCGCTAATTTCAGCCATTTTATCTAAGATAGAATCATCAGGTATTGTATGCCCGTTTCTATATCTACTGAACGAAGTTCTTGTTATACCAAGTTTTTGAGAAGTCTTATTATCTGAAACTCCGTTGCAGACCTTATTCAATACGTCTTGTAGGTTCATTTTGTTTTACCTGATTGTTGTTGACTATTTAAGTTTAGTCCCATGTGACACCTTTTGCAACATGTGTAAGGGTGTGTTGACAAAGTGTTGTAAGGGGCTGTAACGTATTACTGCTTTCGCGGTACAAGCCGTTTTGCCTGATGTTGTTGACGCTCTTTAGTTCATTTCAGTCTATTGCCCGAAAGCAAAAATTAGTTCCTTGGCTCGGTGGGGCGTTGCAACAAACCACCGAGTATTTCTAAACAAGGTAATAATACTTTAAGGAATCTGAACAATGACTGAACAAATCGAACAACCTCATAAAATCAAAAACTTTGACGCAATAGCGCACGACAATATGATTCGTCGTATGGCTGCACAAGTAATCGAAAGTAACAAGTCAAATCAAGAAACCGTTAACCTTTACGTTTCATCATTCAAGCAAAAATTAAAAGCTCATAAAATCGAGCAAAACCAATTCAAAAAAACTCGTCGTAAACTAGATGGATTAACCGCTTTGGCTCGTCATTGTGCAACTGTGGCAGGGGTTTAATCGTGGCTATTTTAGGTGAGGCAGAAAAATACCTTTTACAACAATCATTGTATTGGATGAAAGAATCCAAAAAACCAGAGAGTATAACTGATTATCCTATGGGGTTGGCCCGTGGCTTTTCTGTTTCGTTTTCGGTTGTTGTAGGGTGGAATAATCCAATTTCAGAAAGATTACTTGAATTAGGTGAAAAAATTAGCCTTTCAGAAAGGAGGGTTTTGCCGTGAATCGCCTTGTGTTGTCTTTATTTTCAGGTATTGACCTATTCGGTAAAGGGTTTGTTAATAATAACTTTTGCGTTGTTAGTGCGGGTGATAAGTTTTTAGGCTCAGATATTAGAGATTTCAAACCGCCACAAGGTTTTTGTGATGGTGTAATCGGTGGCTCTCCTTGTCAGGATTTTAGCCGCCTAAATCGTAACCCTAAAGATTACAGTCTTGAGATGCTAAATCAATTTATTCGAGTTGTTACCAATGTTAAGCCGCTTTGGTTTTTGCATGAGAACGTTGTTGGTGTGCCTGAGTTCGTGGTTGATGGTTATCGTATACAGCGTTTTGAATTAGACCTTTCTTGGTTTAATCCTATAGCAAGTCGTAGAAGAATTTTTACTTTTGGTTTTAAGTGTGACGCGCCAGGTGAATATTTATTAAATCCAATCATCAAAAACAACCCGCCCACAACTCATCGTGCTGTGACTTGCCAGGATAGTTTATCTTTAAAAGAAATGGCACAAATACAAGGTTGTGATTTTGTTGGTGAGCTTGAGCACTTTTCCGTTAAAGGAAAAAAAACCGTTATTGGTAACGCTGTGCCATTGGTTATGAGTCAGTACTTGGCTGAAATTATAGATTTAGCGATTTACCAAAGTGTGACAACACCAGGTGAAAAGTGTAATTGTGGCTGCGGTCGAATCGTTAAAGGTAAGGCAAAACATGCCCATCAAAATTGCAGAAAAAAAGCCAGTCGTGCGGCGTTGAAATGTGACACACCGGTATGAGTAAATTAAATAATAAAATCACCAATAACGAGCGGCTACTAAAGCCGCTTTTTTTAGTTCCAGCAAAAGCGGCATTGCAAAAAGCTCAAGCAATGACGGCAGCATTAGAAATTATTGAGGCAGGAAAGCCCCGCGCAGCGGAAGCAAAAAGCGAAGCTTTGAAGCTTGTTAGTAATAGCCTAGTCAAGAGGTCCAAAAGTCCGACAGACTTTTTTGCTAGTTTGAATCAAGAAAAACGCCTTAAGCAAGGCAAGGCATTAAGAAAAAGAAAAACTAGTAATTTGGAACTCGCTAGAATCGAAAAAGAAAGTTTTAACGCTCGCTTGCATACTTGTCCTGAGCCATTGTCATTGCCAAGTAGAAAAACAATTTCACAAGCTCAGTATTTCTCATCATTGCCGAAAGTTGGTGCTATAGGTGATGAGACAAAAACAAATGTATATAACGTTGCGAGCGGTGATTTTGTGCGCACCATTAGCAAAGAAACAAAAACTTGTGTCCGCATGTATCATCAAGAGTGGTCGGGCAATTATCGTTTAGGGCTTGAAACGGGTGCATTAGGCTCAAAAAGTGCGCCACCATCGTCCGTTGGTACAAGGTTCACTGAAAACCTTACAAAAAGGGCTGTTAAAAGCATTTTAGAGAGTGGTGCTTATTTGTCAGCGTGTCGTGGTGGTTATACAACGTTTTTAACGTTGACGTTTGATAGTGAAGCGAGAAAAAGAGTATTAGAAATAGCCGCGATACCTAAAGGCAAAACACGAAAATATAAATGGGGTGTTGTTCGTTGTATTGATGGAATTCATGGTGATTACGGTCAAACAAATAACGAATTAGATATAGAAAAAGCTGAAAAATGCAAAGCGTATTTAAATGGTGTTGCTGCTAGTGGCCCTTGGTCAAGCGTTGAGTTTGAGCCAGTATCAACCATTGGTAAAGAAGTCAGTCGTTTTTTTGATGCAAGCCAAAAAAGATACCAAAACGGATGGAAGCCGCGATTTATCGAAATTCCTGCGCCTGAAAATTCTTGTGTTGACGTTGTTTACTCAAATAACACTCAAAAAATAAACTCTTCTTTACCTATGATTTGCCCTGAATACGTGGACCCGTTTTATAGTGATGGTGAAACATTTAATGTTGATAGCGAGTTAGACGAATTAGTTAGGTTTAATCCCCGTAAACATGGTTCAAGTGAATTCTTAGAAAATATCTATGGTGAATGTGAAAAAGCCGCCCCACTTGATTACATGTGGGTTGCTGAAATGCCAGAAAATGACAAAGGAGAAAAAAACCCGCATGTGCATGTAATGATGCGATGGAATGTTGAAAAACCTGTTTTTCGTGCGTGGGCTGAACGTTTAGAAAGTATCTGGGGGCATGGGTTCGCCAAGCTTGAAAGAATCAAAACGCCAGAAGCAGCAAGTAATTATTTACTAAAAGCCGTTGGTTATTTAGCAAAAGGCAACGCAAGCGACCAAGGTGAAATACGCGGTAATCGTTATAATATTTCTTCAAGTGCTCGCGCGCCTAAATGGGAATGTATCGGTGAATTTTACGCCGATAATTTCTTGGCTATTTTGGGCGAATTACGCGAAAAACTTCATCGTAAAAAAGCAACAATAAATGCAGAAACAATTGCTTGTACTCAGCAGCGAGCCAAGGAAAAAGGCTTGGTCGTTAAAATGACTAACGTTAATAAAATCAAAGAAAAGTTTACTGATAAACGTGCCGGTTATATTGAAAAATTAAAAGCACGTTTAGTTGATGGTGACAAAGCTATCAAATCAAGCAATGAGCAATTGCACGAATTACCTTTTATTAACGAATTTGCCATTAGTAATTTAAATGAAAAACAAGCAACTGATTTTATAGGGTGGGCGATGCGTTCGCGCTTTTGGTCGGGTGATGTAAAAACCAATCAATACAATCAATGGTCGGAATTAAAAGCCGCAACCATTGAAGCAGTAAAGGAAAATCGCCGATATTGGTATAACTATGCTGAATTACTGGAGACAAGTGAAATTACGTGGGTATGGGCTGAACAACGCAACCAGTACGAAATGGTTAGCGCAAACGATAATATTATGATTGATGAATTTGGTAGGCAATGGGAGCAGGTGGCGTAATGGGTGGTTGTTCTTCTAGGTCAACGACAGTTGATAATAGTACAAATAAAAAAGAAGTATCACTATCTTTTGATATGGAAGAAAAGCCATATAACAAGCCAAAAAATGACTTTGAAATGGCATTGAATGAGCTTGATAAAAACCAGACGATTGATAATTATCAGGTGCAATTAATTAAAAACGGCTTCACATCAAAAGCCCGGAAAAAGAACGGAAAAATAATCTTAAAGTTAAAAAATAAAAGGTGAAAAAATGAAAAATATAAATGTTTTATGGGCGACAGCAATGGGTGCTATCAGTGGCGCAATAATTTATGTAACAGGTCGTGAAGATGGTCAAAAAGAAGGTGTTGCCGAAGGGTTGGCAGTCGGTATTGATATTGGTCAAAACTTAGTTGATGAAAATGGCGAAAAAGCCGAAGTAAAAGTTGAAATAAACTAAATGAAAAACACTAATCTACTTTATGCTTTCGCCTTTGTATTTGCGCTTGGTGTAATAGTGGGCGGTGCTTTCTTTATATTATTTCAAAGTTATATTTTTATTATGGCTGTTTTTGGGTTTATTGCTTTTATGGCAAAAATACCACCAATGGTCGCAAAATTCCAAAAGTCGAATAAGGAGACTTAAACCATGTTACAAACTATATGTAGTTGTGGGCGAATTGCCGAAGTTCGGCATAGAAAAAACGGCAAGAAATTAGCGTATATCCATTGCGTTAATAAATGCGGCAGTCTTGTTAATACAGATGTAGCCAATGAGATTCAGGCGCAAGCAAAAGAAGATATTGGCGTTAAGGGTGAATTCTTTAAATCAATTCCGAATAATTCCAGTAAAAACACGCAAGACAAGCAAGCGGGTGATTTTAAGCCTGAGCAAAACGATTTACCTGAAAATTTGGAATCAGGCATTAAGGTTGAAAGTGAAGAATTCGAGACAGAATCACCAAAGCGAGGTGGTTTTTTAAAAATAGCACTAGGTGTTTTTGGTGCTGCTGTTTTTGGTGGTGGCGTTTATCAGTTAAGTAAATTAAAGGGGTAGATTTTGGAACAAGCCAGTGAAAATAATCAAAGCCGTGGCGTTTTGCGTTTGAAAAGGTCCGAAGAAGTTTCGAATATGATTTTGGAAAATTCCGAAAGCAATAATGACAGTATTCCCATGTATAGCGTGGATAATTCCGAATTAGACGATATTCTAGGCGAGGCAACCGCCACGCAAGCAGAAAGCGAGCAGAAAGAAAAAAGCGAGCATTCGAGCAATGAAGAGCAAGCACAAACAAAAGTTAGTGCTGAGCAAGCAATGGGTATTGCTATTGCGGGCCTCGGTCAAATAACAAAAATAGCCAGTGAGTTAACAGGTAAGGAAATTGTGATTGGTGAAATGCCGACCACTATTTTTGCTGTGTTAACTGCGCCGCTTATTCAAAAATACAAGCCTAAAATAAATGTAAACCCTGATGGTGTCGATTTGGATTCTTGGATTCCTGAAGTAATGGCTGCGGTCGGTGTTGGTGTTGCGGGTTTACCTATTTGGTTACAAGTCAATAATGAGAAAACAAGCGAGGTGATGACTAGTGGCGATAAATGCTAACACTGCGAGAAATGCAAAACACACAAGTGTTTGTTGTATGACGGGTGGCGGCAAAGGTGTTGCCATGAATGCGCTAGGCATTATCCCTGCAAAATATCCCGTTATTATTTTTGACCCGCATGGTGAATATAAAAAACTAGCAGGTCGCAAGGTTTATCAATATAAAACTCGCATGAACTTTGCAAAAATATTTCAAAAAGCATGGGCTACGGGTAAGCCGTTTATTTTGGCTTATACGCCAAAGTTAACGGGTAACAGTGAAAAAGAGCGTAAAAAATCATTGATTAAAGAGGCACATTGGTTTGGTTCGCTTGCGTGGGCTGCGGCTGATGGTAATCGTATTTTATACACTGTTTTTGAAGAGTTCGGCGAGTACTCAGAAAGCAACCAAAAAGATGAAAGTATCATTGGTAAAATTTGGACGGGTGGCCGTAAATTTGGCCTACGAGCTATTGCTATTTTTCAGCGTAGTGCAGAAGTGCCAAAAACTATTTGGAATAATTCACCTATTAAAGTGATAGGTGCTCAAGGCGGCTTAAATGACCAAAACCGCGTTATTAAAGAGTTAGGTTGTCGTGCTGTTGATGTCATTGATTTAGGTCATAGAAACGTCAAGCTTTCAATGTTTGCCGAACAGTTAGACGAAATAGTCAGAACAAAAGTACATTATCTTTACAGTGAGGCGGGTGGCACGTTTGAAAAAATGGCCGCTTATGTACCACAATCTAATTATTTAACTAAAAACTGGAGTGTTGAGCAAAAAGAAATTGATAAAAATGGCAGCTATAAAGTAGTAAGTTAGTATTTCCGAATAACCCTTTAAAACCGCGCAATTGCGCGGTTTTTTATTGCCTTGATTTTAAAAATGCAATTCCGAATCGTTTCCGAATACTTGTTGAATCAATTTGGAATCATTTGTTCTACTCAAAACCGATTTATACATTCATTTTTAATAAGGGTTCGACTATGAACTACAAAACTATTGGGCTATCTGCCCTTATTGCCGTTGCGGTATCTGGTGCGGTTGTTTACGCATCAAATAACGTTGACGCTGTTAAATTCTTAGGTGGTAAATAATATGCGCCATACTAATCAACAACTCGATAATGTTTCTATTGTATGGGCGGGTAAAACCACTATGCACATCGAAACGGGCGCGGTCTTATCTGATATCGTCTTAATGACCAATATGGATAATGACCAATTATTACAAGCACAATTAAAGCTTAATGGCGATGTAATTTACGATTTAACGGGTGAAGATTTACGCATGATTGAAGCGTACAAAAACCCTGATGCAATCGCGGCGGGTATTTTCATTGTGCCATTTGATGATTTAACAGGTCGCACAGAAGACGGTCAAAATCTAACGGGTCTTGTAACTACTGCACAAGATAAATTAACGCTTACCTTAAAAATTGCTGCCGCTACTGCACAGCAAACCAACGATGGTGATTCGCCAGAAATCGCGGGCTTTATTCGTCAACGTGGTCGATTAGAAATCGGTGGCGCTTTAGAGCAACGCGTTTATGTCCCGCGTAAATATGTACTTGATATTGATGCAAGCGCCACGGGTTTAAATAACTTTAGTACTTTTTCACGCGGTCCACGCATTCAGCGTATGCACATGAAAACAGCCAATATTACCAACTTAACGATTAAGCATAACCGCTTAGAACGTTGGAATATGAGTACAGCACAAAATGATTTGATGTTAAGTCGTTTTAAGCGAAACAAGCAAGCGGGCTACATGCACTTTGATGCTATCGCGTCTGGCTTTAACTTGATGGATTCATTACAAACGGCGGGTAAGTCTTTCGAGATAAAGCCAACAGTTAGTGCTGCGGGTAACATTCCTGTGTTATTTGAAGTGCTTGAAGCTGCTTAAGGGGTAACGCATGGAATCTATTGTTGAGAAATCACAAGAAGATAACGGCGGCTATTTTGATGCGTTCGTGGGCTTGGCTAATACTTATGTAAATGCCAAGTTTAGCGAATCTAGTCGTGAAACGATAAAGCCCGTCAATTATGCCAATGGCAATACTGACACAATCTACCAACCTGAACGCGGTGAAACGCAAGCAGGGGAGACAATTGTTGTTAACGACTCAATAAATATCAATTATAAAAAAATCGGCTTGTATTCAGCGATTGGTTTTGGTGGATTGTTGGTTGCGGGTGTTGTTTATAAGGCTGTCAAATAATGGGCGGCATGGCAAGCCTTACGGGTGGCGGTGGTTTATCTGCCGATATGGGTAGCTCTGCCACTTCGGGCGATGTTTACTCAACCACCAATGCAACGCAAGGCGGGTTAAATATCAACAAAGGCATATCAATGCCGCCGTGGGTCACGGGGCTTTCTGTTATCTCAATCGCGGTTATTGGTGGAATTTACGTGTGGAAGAAAAAGTAATAGCTGAAAAAATAACATTCGCCCAAGCTGCGCCATATTTATCAAAATCGGTTGGTGATGATGGTGTGGCACTTAAAAAGCAATGCGATAGCGGTATAGCTCAATGTTGGAGATTGCAAAAGGGTCAGGCTTATATGCTAACCCGCGCCGAAAACAAAGAGCTTGTTGTGTGTTGTTTTGAGGGTGAAAACTTGGGCGAAATTATTACAGGTGTTATTCAAGCCGTTAAAAATAGCGGCTTTTCTTCAATTCGTTTTCATACAAAACGACCCGCAATATTAAAATTAATCAGACAAGACTTTGAGTTTGTCGAGAGTATTTTTAGGAGAACCCTCTAATGGGCGGCAGTTCAAAAAGCGCAACAACCAATCAAACGTTAACGGAAACCAATAACGCCAGTAATGAATCGGGTGTACAGATAACGGCGAGTGATGGAAATTCACTTGTATTAACTGACCATGACGCAATCGCGTTAAGTTTTGGCGCAATAGAAGAAATCAGCTCGGACGCGCTAGAGTTTGCAGGTAATGCAAATGAGCGAGTCTCAACGATTAGTAATAAGGCGATTGATTCAGTCCAAGATTTAGCGACAGAAATTAAAACGGGTGATTTAAAAACAACTAAAACAATCTATTTAGCGGGTATTAGTATTGTGGGCGCGATAGTGCTTGCGGTCGTTGTTTCCTCAAATATGTCGAACGATAAAAAAAAGGCAGCTAAATAATGAAATTAACATTAGCGGGCTATGAAAAGAAAACCATAAATTCTAGCGGTGGTATTTTTACGGTAATAAGTCTTAGCGGCTCTGTTGAGCTTTCAGCTAAAGGGCTTGAAGATATACCACTGGAAACGAGCGACCAAATCAACATTGGTGATAGACCTAAAATAACATTGCAAAACATGACTAATGAGCAGGTCGTTATTGATTTTGTTATTACAAGTACAGCTATCGGTAAAAAAGCACAAGTAACACGCACTGAAATAATTAATACGTCACCTATCGAAGTGCATTTTGATGAAGCATTTACGATTGGTGCAGTTGCGCAACAAGGCGCTTGGACGGTTGCTACTTTATCAGCAATAACAAACACCCATAAACCACGTGTTGAATGCCTTCCTGATGTTGCTACTAAGTTATTTGATGCAGGTACACGCAAAAGTAACCGCATCAATATTCGAAGCGACCAATTCAATGGTGTTTCATTGGGTGGTGATAATACCGTTAGTGATTCAAGTGGTGGTTATCTTGATGTTGGAGTGGTGGATTACATGGACACGTCTGGAGAACTTTGGGCGTTTAATGCGGGCGGCTCAAGTGTTTTTGTCGATGTTTTGGAGTTAATTTAATGAGTAGCTCTTCGGTTTCACTTTCCGCAATAGATGCAAGGCACAGCATCGTTAATGTTGTTAATTTTGGCGCAAAAGCAAGCGGGAATTCAAAGGATAATACTGCCGCATTCGCAAGGGCGGTGGCGACTGGTTTATCGGTCTTTGTTCCTAAGCCAAAGGACGGTAATTATTACAAAGCCGATATTACGCTGCAAGATGACCAAACAATATTTGGTTATGGTGCAGAGGTTAGACCTGCAACAGTTATCGCGTTAAAGCATGGAAATAGGTCTGTTTCTGATGGGATAAATTACACTGGTAATGGAAAAACTGACATAGGTACGAATGTTATTGGTGTTAGTGCGTTAGGTAAGGTTGAAACAAAAACCCAAAACGTAACCATTAAAGATTTTAAGGGTGATGCTTATCAGCGTAATGAATGTGTTGATAGGCACCAAGGAAATCATTTAAGTAATTTTGTCATTAAAGACAATGTAACGGGTATAAATGAGGGTACGCGCTCAGAATACAATAAAACCGCGATAGGCTCTATTTTTGGCAATGATACAGGTTTGCGGATTAAAGGGGGTAATAATAATTATTCAGCCGTAACCGTTACCGATAACTTAACGGGGGTGCATTTGGTTGGCGGTGCCAATGATGCGCACGGTGTTTGTTCTGGTTTAACAATTAATCACAATACAGTAAATATTTTTACAGACAATATAACGGTTTCAGCTTTTAATTTTTCAGGCTGTGAGGTTTATGCAGGTGATATACATCTTTTAAATTCTAATGGCGTGACGTTTACGGGTTGCGAGCTGTCAATAGTTGAAATCAAAGAGGAAAATGCAAGATACTGTCATTTTGCCAGTTGTCATTTTGTTAGTTCTGTAACAGTTTCGCCAAATTACAACGGGACATTTTCAGAGGTCTATTATCATAATAGTAATATTTACAATGATGTAAATATGAAAAGACCTGTGTTTTTTCCTGAGGGTTCGTATTCGCTTGCCACGCTTGAAAATAACATGTTGAATATTGCGGCAGGGTCAGCGGTGAACGTGCTTGATACAGCCAAGCAGAATGCTATATCAGGAAACCCAGCCTTTGCTTGGCAGGGTTTTTTTTCTAGTGCCTCAAAAAAGTTTGACGGGACAAAGAAAACAAGGGTCGACGGTTCACTAATACATTTTACAGGTGAGGTTAACGTTGCAAGGGCAGGTTCATATCTTTTAGATGATGATATTAGTGTTGAGTTGTATTCGGCCATTCGCGGTGTTGTTGCTAAAGGGTTCTTGTCTAGGCAGTCAGATAATGGGTCGGGCGTTTATGTAAACGTGTATCGCTTTGATGCAAAGATAAAGCGGGAAAATGATGAATATGAGTTGCGCGTAGTAAATAAAACTTTAGGTACTGTGAATGTGTACCGCAACCAAAGCGGCGATTATGTTTGTTATTGTGAGGTTTGGGGGTGGTAATGAAACCTAGTCTTTATACAGTCACATTATTAATTTTACCAATAGGATATTTTTTTATGACTAAAAAACCTAAAAACGTTCGCAATAACAATCCGCTAAATATTAAAGAGTCGGCAGATTGGACGGGCGAACGCGCGCTAAATCTCGACCCAATTTTTGAAGAATTTCAAAGCCCTGAATACGGCTTTCGTGCAGGGTATATTATTTTGCTGCAATATTTAGAACGTGGCGATAATACGTTAAATGCAATTATCAATAAATGGGCTCCAAGTGGAACGGAAGAAAATAACCACACACAAGCTTATATTGATTACGTGTCGCATCCTGACCGCTTGCAATTATCACCGAATGAATATGTTAGCCCTGCAATGCTACCTGAATTAATGTTGCACATGTCAGTGTTTGAAGGTTCAAAGGGTGCGTTTACCATTGAGCAAGCGCGAGAAGGTGAGCGACTGGCAAAACAAGAAAGCTTTGTTATTGCTCGTCTACATCGTATGGGTGAAACTTCGGAGATGTTCACATAATGAAATATTTAAAAACCGCACTTGGGGCAATCGTTATTGCTTCAATGTGTGCAACGGCTATTTATCAATTAAAAGCGCATACCAAAGGAATTGTTGATAATGAATAAAGAAAAGCTATTGAACTCGAAAGTGGGGGCCGTGGCTGCGGTCGGTGTTTTGGGTGTTGTTGGTATTTGGTACACCAAGCGACAAGCGGCAAAAGCCGTTGAAACGGTCGGCGATGCACTAAACCCAGTCAGCCAAACCAATATTTTCAACCGTGGCGTTAACTCGGTTGTGCAAACATTAACAGGTAAAGAAAATCAAACATTAGGGGGGTGGATTTATGACATTACGCACTAAGATTATGACAACAGTATTTTTATTGATAGGGTTGTTACTGAGTGGATTGCAGAGTTGCTCTGGTACTTACAAAGTCGGTGATGTAAGTAAAGTTTATTGTAATTCAACGGATAAAGAGTTTAGAAAAGTAATAAAAACCACGCTTAAAAATCGCGGTGTTGATGTGGGTGTTGATTATTGTGCCACGTATAATTTAGTTGATGCTTTAATGGTGGTCAGGTAATGGATATATTTACACTTTTGGAATCAGCCTCTAGTATTGGGTTGACAGCACCCGCTGTGGTGGGGCTTGGTATTCTTCACCAAATTAACAAAAAGTTTAATCATTTTGATGTTCGGTTATCGGTTGTTGAGTCGGTGCAGTTAAGAAGAAAAGACGATTAAATAAGCCAATAACAAAAACCGCTATCTAGGCGGTTTTTTTATGTGTGACGTTACCAGGTTAATTAAGTTTAAAAAGGTAGCATTTCAATCGCTGTTCTTTGGGTTTTCTCTCCGCGCCTATCGTAAACAATCGTTGTATTAAGTGATGAATGTCCCATTAACCGTTGCACGGCTATTTTATCCGCGCCAACTTCTAGTAGTGTTGTGGCAAACGTTCTTCTTAGGTCGTGCGGTGTAAAATGCTCAATTCCAACCTCATCTATTATCTGATTAATAACAACGCCAACACCCATTGACGAGATGCGGGTTGTCGATACCTCGTTATTTTTATTAATGCTTGAGAATAACGCGCCGCTCTTCCTGTTTAAAGCGTTAAGCCAACTATTTACCGCATCAATAACAAAGCCTGATAAAAATATAGTTCGCGACTTATTCCCTTTGCCATGAACTAATACAGTGCCGTTTTTAATGTTGGCAATGTTAAGCAATATAATTTCACGCCGCCTAAGTCCTGCACCACAAGCAAGGGCAAAAAGGGCGTAGTTTCTTGTATTCCTTATGTCGCTATGATTCTTAAAGTAACATTTAATTTTTTCTATTTCACTGGCTTGCAATACACGCCCTGCGGCAGCACGAGTGCCTTTTAGCTTTTTAATCATCTTTATACGGGTGTAACATTCAATATCAATGATTTTCTGTTGCCAACACTCATAAGCAACACTTTTCAGTGCAGAGATAGTTAAATTGATTGTGGTGTGAGCTTTATCATTGTTTGTTTCATAGCGCATGTACTGAAGTATTGCTATGTGGTTTAATTCTGACCATTTGCACTCATCAAAATCGCGTGTTTTAAAGAAGAAATCACAAAAAATTGAGATACGGGAAAGGTAAGTATTGGCGCTAAATTTTGACTCTAACGTCAATAAAAAAGAGTTTACAGGGTTGTTTTGACAGTTATTTAAAAAAAGTTCCATTTATTTTGCCTTATTTTGTTGATACAACAACAAAGCAAAAACCTTGCCTTTTAGTGGTTTGGCATGAAAAATCACACCAAACCCATAAAAGCAAATTTAACTGTTAATAACTTTCGTTATGTACACTTAATACTGCACGACCTGATGGATCGGCATTATCTTTAAAGCTTTCATCCCAAGCAAGTGCTTCTTCTGTACTACAAGCAACAGATTTACCGCCTATAACACAATCAGCAGCAGTTGCTAATGGGTATTTCTCTTCAAAAATAGTACGGTAGTAATAACCTTCTTTGTTATCAGGTGTATTCACTGGGAACCTGATATGCGCGTTTTCAAGCTGTTGATCAGTTACCAGTGATTCAACATGAGCTCTTAAGCCATCAATCCAAGAATAACCTACACCGTCAGAAAATTGCTCTTTTTGACGCCAAAGGATTTCTTTTGGTAAATAACCTTCAAAAGAATCACGTAAAATTGCTTTTTCCATTTTGCCGTTGCCACACATTTTATCTTCAGGATTGATGCGCATAGCAACATCCATAAAGTGTTTATCTAAAAATGGGACACGGGCTTCAATACCCCAAGCAGACATTGATTTGTTAGCGCGTAAACAATCAAACTTGTGTAAGCGATCTAATTTACGGTTTAACTCTTCATGAAATTCTTGTGCGTTAGGTGCTTTATGGAAGTATAAATAACCACCAAATATTTCATCTGCGCCTTCACCTGAAAGTACCATTTTAATACCCATGGCTTTAATTTTTCGTGCCATTAAGTACATAGGGGTAGATGCACGAATAGTCGTTACATCATATGTCTCTAAGTGATAGATAACTTCTTTAAGTGCATCAATACCTTCTTGTTCGGTGAAGATAACACTGTGATGAATAGTACCAATACTGTCAGCAACTGTTTGCGCTGCAACTAAATCTGGAGAGCCTTCTAAACCACAAGCAAACGAGTGAACTTTTGGCCACCAAGCTTCTGATAAATCATTTTCTTCAATACGACGAGCAGCAAATTTTTGTGTGATTGCAGAGATTAATGAAGAATCTAAGCCACCTGACAACAATACACCGTAAGGTACATCAGTCATTAAGTGACTTTTTACTGACTCTTCTAATGCTTCGCGAATTTTAGTTGTGCTGGTGGTGTTATCCTTAATCGCTGCGTAATCTTGCCAGTTACGTTTGTAATAACGTTGTAATTCACCAACACGGCTATCTAGAATATGCCCTGGAGGAAATTCACTTACTGTTTTACAAATAGGCATAAGTGCTTTCATTTCAGAGGCAACATAAAAGTTACCGTCAGCATCATAGCCTGTGTAAAGAGGAATAATACCCATGTGGTCACGAGCAACTAAATAAGAATTATCTGTTTCGTTGTATACAATAAAAGCAAACATGCCTTGTAATTTATCTACAAAGTCAACGCCATGTTCTTTATATAAAGGAAGTATAACTTCACAATCAGAAGCGGTTTTGAAATCAAAATCTACCGTTAATTCTGCTTCTAACGCTTTGTGGTTATATATTTCACCGTTTACGGCAAGTACATGAGTTTTGTCTTCATTATATAAAGGTTGAGCACCATGCTCTGTATCTACAATAGATAAACGTTCATGAACTAGTATTGCATTGTCGCTATTGTATATGCCTGACCAATCAGGACCACGGTGACGTAATAAGCGAGAACATTCTAAAGCGGTTGGACGAAGTGCTTGAGCACCTGTTTTTATATCTAGTATACCAAAGATCGAACACATTGAAGCGCTACTCCTTTAATTAATAGTAAGTCAAATTGTGAGATTAATTAGTGTAACAACACTAATTGTTAGCGACACTTTGCCAGTTCTACTATAAAAATCAACCATAATATTAACAATTAGTAAAATAATAAGTAATTAGCTTGTTTTATCAGCTGACGAACACTAAAAACTGAATATTTACTGTTCTTAAGATTATGTTAAGAAAACTTAAGTATCGTAATCGTTATCATCAATTTTAACCTTTAGCCGAAACTCGCATCTTGAAATGGCTTGGGTATAATTAATTATTCAATCAATTGTTTATATTAGGTATTCGTTTGCAATATTTATTAAAGAAATTTTCATATTTTATTTTTTCTCTATTTATGGTGATTAGTTTTGTGAGCCATAGTTATGAGCAAGAAAATGTCACCAGTCAAGTTGCTCTAGAACAAGCGTTAGCTGAACATGCAGGAGAAGTCATATATTTAGATTTTTGGGCCTCATGGTGTGGGCCATGTAGAAAATCATTCCCTTGGCTGAATAAAATCGAAGCAAAATATAAGCAACAAGGTTTTAGTGTGATTAGCGTTAATTTAGACGCAAACAAAGCGTTAGCGACTAAATTCCTGAGTGAAATGCCAGCTAATTTTACCGTTGTCTACGATCCTAAAGGAAAAATCGCAAAACACTTTAAAATACAGGGAATGCCCAGCAGCATGTTGATAGGAAGAGATGGCAAAATAAAATCTCGTCACACCGGTTTTTATACCAATAAAATCTCGTTATACCAGCAAGAAATAGAGCACTTACTTACCCCAATTGAAACAATCAAATAAGGCCGTTGATTATGAGAAAAAATATTAAATTAATATTAGTTGTTCCACTTATTGTTGTTGCCACTGGTTGCGCAAGTTTAGGTGTAGAGCCATGGGAGCGAGATTTGCTAGCCAGAGATGAAATGTCGTTAAATTCAACTCCTATAGATTCTTCTCTTGATGATCATATTTATTTTAGTAAGGAAGCATCAAGTGGTGGTAAAGGCTTTGGTGGCGGTGGTTGTGGCTGTAATTAATACACCTTTTAACTATACATCTCGGTATGCAACAGTAAACAACACGAAATAGACAGTAATTTATGAAACATAAAAATATAAATACCAATATTAAAGCGGCATTAACGCTTGCTACTGCGGCTTTGCTTGGTACAAGTAATGTATCTCAAGCAGAAACAGACTCTAATAGCGGAGTAGAAGAAAACACTTGGGAATTTGACAGTGCATTCTTATTTTATAGCGAAGCCGATAGAGTGAGTGCAGGGGAAGCTATTTTCAATGCTAAAAAAACCTTTGTTGGTGATGAAGTACTTAATTTAAAATTAACCATTGATGCCTTAACAGGGGCTTCAGCTAATGGCGCAGTAGCACAGCCTACAGTACAAACATTTACTCGACCTTCAGGTAACGGGCAATACACCGTTACTGCAGGTGATACGCCACTTGATGATACGTTTCAAGATACACGTGTTCAACTTAATGCCCAATGGACTCAAGCAATAGCACCAAATTACACTGCTAATGGTGGTGTTCATATATCAAAAGAATATGATTATTTATCGCTAGGTGTTAATGGTAATTTAGCTTTTGACTTTGATAGAAAAAACTCAACTATCTCAGCTGGCTTTAGTTACTTTCAAGATACCTTTACGCCTGAGGGAGGTCTTCCTCAAGCGTTAAGCTCTATGTTAATTGGTGATAGTAATTCAGCAACTTGGGATGATGATTTTGCTAATACACGTATTGGAGCAGATGATACTAAAACCACTACCGAAGTTTTATTAGGCTTTACACAAGTTATTAATCGAAGAATGATTACTCAGTTTAATTACTCTTACGCAACAGTAGATGGCTATTTAACTGACCCATTTAAAGTGATATCAGTTGTTGACGGTGTGAGTGGTCTTACTCAAGATAATATATATGAGTCTCGTCCTGATTCTAGAGTTAAACAAAGTCTTTATGCTCAAGCTCTTTATCACTTTGATAGCACAGTTCTTGATGTTTCTTATCGCTATATGTGGGATGACTGGAAAATTGATTCACATACTATTGATACGCGTTTTAGAATTCCACTAGGTGATGCATTTGGTACGCAAAGTTATTTGCAACCACATTTTAGATTCTATCAACAAAGTGCGGCAGAGTTTTATCAGCCATTTTTAATTGATGGTGCTGCTTTACCCACTTATGCTAGCGCAGATTATCGTATAGGTGAAATGTCTACGTTTACAGTCGGCTTAAAATACGGTTTGTTAGTTAATAACGGTCATGACTTATCATTTAGATTGGAATATTATCGTCAAGCTCCTACGGATGCAGGTTTTGAAGCACCGGGCGCGCTCAAAGAATTAGATCTTTACCCAACTATTGATGCTATTATTGCCCAAGTTACATACTCTTTCTAATTTTCTGATGAGAAATACTTGAATACAGGTAGATCAATACAGCTAGTAAAGAATAAAGACAGCTATGGCATAACATTTACGGCCATGGCAAGTCCTTGTGAGGTCATAATACAAACTTCTGACAAGCAATTAGCAACGACGCTTGGTAATACGCTTGCAACAGAAGTTTGGCGTATTGAAGATAAATATAGCCGATATAATCAACATAGTATTTGCAGTGCTATTAATAACAATGCGACAAAGCCAGTTACTATCGATGAAGAAACCTATTTATTACTAAACTTTGCTGAACAATGCTATCAATTAAGTGATGGCTTGTTTGATATCAGCTCTGGTGTACTTAGAAAAGTCTGGTCTTTTCATGGTAACAAAAGCCGATATGATGATTTTCCAATAGAAGAACAAGTTAATGATGCTTTAGCATGTGTTGGTTGGCAAAAAATTCACTTTGATCAAAAACAAATAACTTTAGCAAAAGGAATGGAAATTGATTTTGGTGGTATAGGTAAAGAATATGCGGTTGACCGCGCTATTATCCTTGCAAAACAGTTAACTGATAGTCCTGTATTAGTTAATTTAGGTGGCGATTTAGCTGTAACTTGTGCTCGTGGCAACAACGAACCTTGGCAAGTAGCCATTGAACACCCAGACAATACCGACAACAACCATACAGATATGATTATTTCGTTAAATTCAGGTGCACTGGCAACTAGCGGTGATGCTCGTCGATTTCTTATTCATGAGGGTAAACGATATAGCCATATTTTGAATGCAAAAACAGGCTGGCCAATTAATGAAGCACCACGATCAATTACTGTTGTTGCACCTCAATGTATTCAAGCAGGAATACTCGCAACACTTGCTTTACTTCAAGGCGCTCATGCGGAGCAATTTTTAGAGCAACAAGACATTAAATTTTGGGCTAGAAGATAAGTATACCCATGAAAACAGTAAGCAAGAGGTAGCAGTGATATGAGAATATTATTAGTTGAAGATGATTTACCACTGGCTAGCGCTTTGCAGGTATCATTAAAAAGTGAAGGGTTTGTAGTTAATCATGTAAATCAAGGCAAAGTCGCATTAAATGCCTTATCTGCACCCGATCAAGATATGATTATTTTGGATTTAGGCTTACCTGATATCGATGGGCTTGAGGTGTTAAATCAATTGCGTAAGCAAAAATCATCATTGCCAGTTATCATTTTAACCGCACGCGACTCACTTGAAAGTAAAATTAAAGGGCTTGATTATGGCGCTGATGATTACCTAGTTAAGCCTTTTGAGATACAAGAATTGATGGCGAGATTACGAGTTATTGAACGTAGATTAGGCACTGCTAGCTCTGCACTTATTTGTGTGGGACAAGTTAAGCTAGATACCTTTGCTCATAAAGTATTTGTCGGTGGTGATAACGCAGATACTGAAATAGAATGCCATTTTTCTAAAAAGGAGTTTATGGTGTTAAAAGCGTTGATGGAAAATGCAGGCCGTATACTATCTCGGGAACAAATTGAGTCAAAGCTATACCATTGGGGTGAAGAAGTATTGAGTAATGCTGTTGAAGTTCATATTCATAAATTAAGAAAAAATTTACCTGATAAATTTATTCAAAATGTACGTGGTGTTGGCTACATTATTAATAATTCATATTAAGTAATGAGTACTAAGCTTTGAGCATTCGCCGCTATTTGGTTCTAACCCTCTTTTCTGTATTAACATTAATTACCTTTATTGCTGCTATTCAGGGCTATAAAGTGAGTATGTCACGAGCTGAAAAGCAGTTCGATCAACAGTTAATTGATATTGCTCAAACGTTAATGGCTGTTCAAACGACAACGAGCAAAATAGGGCAAGTAACACAGGTAGCGCAGCAAGGTAGTTTTGCTTTTCAAGTTTGGAAAAATAACACTTTAATCATTAAAAGTAATAATGCACCCGATCACCTTATTATTGCCCCTGAATTATCTAATAACCATTTAAATAAAGAGTTTATTTTCTTTTCAGAGGTAAATTTTTTAAATAATCGTTGGCGTGTTGTTACTTTATCTAATGAACAAGATGATCAAAATTATCCATCTATCAGCGTAATTGTTGCACAACCGCTACAAACTCAATTTGCCTTAGCTCAAGATCTTATCCTAGCAGCAGTAACACCTATGATTATTGCAATAGTTATTCTATCTTTTCTAATTTATCTCATTATCACGCAAGGTTTAAAGCCGTTACATCAACTACGTACAGAGCTTGGGCAACGTAATACCAATGATTTTAGTCCCCTAAATTTAGCGGTTAATAACACTGAATTGGCTGATATTGTTATAACCTTAAATCAGCTATTCTCCCGTTTAGCTACTGCATTTCAACGGGAAAGGCATTTTGCAGAAGATGCTGCCCATGAGTTAAAAACACCACTTAGTGTGCTGAAAATTAACGTTCATAACATCACACAGGATTTTTCCACGCATTTATCTTCAAAAGACTTAGCTGTTACGGCAAATGATATTCGTCATTTTGATTCGGTAAAAGAATTGACCAATAGTGTTGATAGAATGGGACATGTGATCGATCAAATTTTAAATTTAAATCGCACTAATACTTCGCAAATAATTCAAAACAGCACACGTTTCAATTTGAACTCATTGTTACAACAAGTTGTTGCTGAACTTTATAATGATATCGCGATGAAAGAACAAACTATCGTGTTAGAAAGTGATGATGTTTTCTTATTTGCGCATGAGTTTTCTATACATTTACTAGCCATTAACTTGATTTCTAATGCAAACAAATACACACCAACAGGCGGAAAAATTTACGTTTCGGTTAAGTTAATTAATGAAGAAAAAAATAGAGGGAATAAAAAAATAGCATTGTGTGTTGAAGATTCAGGCTCGGGTATTGACCCTAAGGAATATCAACGAATTTTTGACCGTTTTTATCGCGTAGGCGGCGATCAACATAATTCAGATGTGCAAGGATGCGGATTAGGTTTAACTATTGTTAAACATATTGCTGACGTTCATGGTGCCAATATAGAGCTATCTCAATCAACTTTGCTGCAAGGGCTGTGTGTTGTTGTATATTTTAAAGGTATAGCACTTGAAAAGGAGCAGGGAGATGATTGATAAGCTTCTTAAGGGATTCCTAAATGCCTATACACTGACCGTATTAATTAACTTACTTTGTTTGTTTAGTTTAACTGCTGAAGCGAAACGTCCTGAATTCCATCTAGCCTTAAAAAATCATCTTTTTTATCCTGCGAAAATCACTATCCCTAGAAATAAAAAAGTTAAGTTAGTTATCTTGAACCATGATCATAGTGTTGAAGAATTTGACAGCTTTGATTTAAATCGAGAAAAAGTTCTTTTTCCCAAGCAAGAAGCAATTATTTTTATTGGACCGTTGCCAGAAGGCGAATATCAGTTTTTTGGTGAATACCATCCAAATAGTGCACGAGGAAAAGTGATTGTTGTGGATACACAAATCCCTAAAAAAGAGTTGGATGATGAAACAGCACTTAAAGAAGGGGAACAGCATGTTAATTAATACAATTATTATCTTTCTACAAAGTGCGTTACCCATGTTTATTGTGATTGCATTGTTATTATTATGCTTAACTGAGAATTTAGAAAGCTCTAAAAGGATTGTTACCATTAAAAAAATCGTTGCTCTAAATATTTTGGTTATTATATTGGTACTTTTATTAAATTACTTTATGGAAGAAATATCGCAACTTTTTGATGGCAAAGGAACTGAGTTTGTCTTTTCAGCGGGCTTTATTCTAATTTATTTATGTTGTGCCTTAGTATTTTTGTTGGGTAATAAGCACCTTTATAGCAGGGCTCAAAAAAGTTTATCTCTAGTTATTTTATTATTAGTTTTGACGCTAAATAGCTCAAACTTTATGCTGTATTTAACAAGTTATTGGACGCAATCGTTGACAGGAGAATATTCAGGGGTTGAATCATTATTTGTTGGTATTATTTTAGCAGTTGGTATTTGTATCAGTGCTGCTATTCTACTCTTCTTTTTCCTACGCTATTGTGATGCTAGTCTTCATAAGAAAACTTCAAACTACTTTTTACTATTTTTTGCTCTAGCTCAGTTAATGCAGTCGATTGTACTTTTACAACAAGTGGACGTTTTACCGTTAAGTTATAGTCTGTGGAATAGTAGCAACTTTATCACTGAAAGCTCTGAAATTGGGCAATTACTCCGTGTTCTTATTGGCTATGAAACAACCCCTTCACTTATGCAGCTTATTGTCTATATATGTGCCTTTATTATTCCTGTATACCTGAGCACAAATCGATCCTTTGTCCGTTTTACTTCTGGAGAAGCTCTATGAAAGCCATCCAACTCATGAATCAGTCTTGTTGGTTTAACTTTATTAGTGCCATTTTATTATTCAGTTTTAGTGCCATGGTTCATGCCGACGGTGTTGTAGTAGATAAAGTCTATCACCCTTATGTATTACCTAATGAGCGTGAAGTTGAGTGGCGACTATTTTCACTTCAAGACAGTGAAGATAATAAGTTTGCTCAACGTTTTGCTTATGGTCAATCATTAACAGACAGTCTTATGCTAGAACTTTATTTGGTTGGTGAACGTGATGCTAATGATAACTTTAAGTTGAGTTCATATGAGATTGAGGCTCGTTGGATGTTGACTGAGCAGGGCGAATATTGGGCTGATTGGGGATTGTTATTTGAAATTGAAAAAGAACATAGACAAAAAAATTGGGAAATTACATCAGGTGTTCTAATAGAAAAAGAGTTTGGTCGCACAAGCCTTACGCTTAACGGCTTCATTATTTATGAATGGGGAAATACTATCATAAGTGAATTTGAGACAGAGTTTCGCTTACAGTATCGTTATCGTTATCTTGAACAATTCCAGCCTGCTATCGAACTATATTCAGGTGAAAATTATTTAGGTATTGGCCCCGCGTTTATGGGAATTCAACGCTTTAATGGTCAAAAGCAACTTAAATGGGAAGCTGGCTTTATCACAGGAGTTGATAGCCGCAGTAAGGGGCATATTCTTCGTATGGCGATTGAATATGAATTTTAGAGTTTATAGAATAAAGAATAGTTTTTAATCGAATTCTCAAATAGTGACAATAGTCGATTGACTTGCATTAACTTTTAACGCATCTTAACTTTAGTTTGAATATTAAGAAGTTATCAAAATGAAAAAATTAAAAAATGAAGCTGAGTTATTAAAAAAAGCACTGGTTATTGGTGAAAAGTATGCCGTAAATAGAGGTTACAAAAGCTTTGCAGCAACGAACTCAGCAAAAGATAAGATAGAGAGTCTTTATCGTTTATTAGTAAATGATAAGTTAATTCAGCCTCTTGCCGTAGAAAGTGAAGACCAGCCGCATATGAAACATAAACTTGCTTTATGGATTGCAAAACAGCTTCCAGAAGGTCACGCGTTACTTAAGTAATGTTGAGTTATTTTTTAAGTTATTGTAAATTAACATATTCTTTAAAATGCTTTCGACATAAGGCTTGATAGCGTTCGTTACCGCCAATTTCTACTTGTTCGCCATGTGTAGCGGCTTGACCGTCGCTATTTAAGCGAATAACAAAGTTGGCTTTTCTGCCACAATGACAAATTGTTTTTAGCTCTACTAACTTATCAGCCCATGCCAGTAAAGCGGCACTACCGCTAAATGTTTGCCCCAAAAAATCAGTACGAATACCATAAGCTAAAACAGGTATATTTAATTCATCAACAACCTCGGTTAGCTGACTTACTTGTTCTTTGGTTAAAAATTGAGCTTCGTCGATTAAGACACAAGCAATCGCTTCTTTTGTTTGTATGAGCTTAACTTCATTGTAAATATCAGTTTTCAAGTCAAATAACTTAGCATCAGCATCAATACCTAACCGTGAAGATACTTTACCTTTTGTATACCGATCATCAATTTGTGCTGTAAATAAAATGGTGCGTAGTCCGCACTCATTATAGTTATATGAAGATTGTAATAAATGGGTAGATTTACCTGCATTCATTGATGAATAATAAAAGTAAAGTTGCGCCATAATGTTGCCAATTTATTAGTAGTTGTTTGATGAGTTAGCTTTTTCATCAGTGAAGTTAAGTGTCGAAAGTAAGTTATCAAGTAAGCTACTAGCACCAAACCTGAAATGTTTAGAAGTAGTCCAGTTATCACCTAATATGTCTTTTGCTAAAGTTAAATAAACTAAAGCGTCGTCTACATTTCTAACTCCTCCTGCGGCTTTAAAGCCTGTGTCGATAGTGTCATTATTTGTCGACTTTATAACATTAAGCATTATTTTTGCTGCATCGGGTGTTGCATTGATTGCAACTTTTCCTGTGGACGTTTTAATAAAGTCTGCACCAGCACGAATGGCGACCTCACTGGCAAGTTTTATTAACTCAGGTGTTTTTAATTCACCTGATTCTATAATAACTTTTAGTAATACTTTTTTTGGGCAAGCCTGTTTACATGCTTCAATAAGCTCTAATCCAACATGAATATCACCGCTAATTAGTGCCTTATATGGAAAAACCACATCCACTTCATCAGCGCCATAGGCAACAGCAGCTTTAGTTTCGGCTATAGCAATTGCAACATCGTCATTACCATGGGGAAAGTTAACCACTGTGGCAATTTTAATATGAGGAGTACCTTGCTGCTGTAACTTTTTTTTAGCTAAAGGAATAAAGCGTGGAAAAATACAAATGGCAGCTGTATCACCCCCTTGAGATTTAGCTTGTTGGCAAAGTTTCTCTATTTCTTGCGGGGTTTCTTGATCAGTTAAGCTGGTTAAATCCATTAAGCTTATTGCTAAGGTTGCTGCTTTTTTTTCAATGTTTTTTTGGACTTTCATAGCGAGTACTTTTTAAAAGGTGTAAGTAAAAATTATAGGGATAGAAACACGCCAGCAATTGCCGCGCTCATTAAATTGGCTAATGTGGCAGCAATCATGGCTTTCATACCTAGCTTGGCAATATCATGACGTCTATTGGGAGCCATTGAGCCAATGCCACCCAATAAAATAGCAATAGAAGATAAGTTGGCAAATCCACATAATGCAAAGGTAACAATGGCTTGAGTGGAAGCACTAAGGCTGTCTTTAACTTCAACAAAATTAACATAAGCAAAAAATTCATTTACTACAATTTTTTGGCCAATAAAGCTACCTGCTTGTAACATTTCAGCACTTGGTACACCGATGAGATAGGCAATAGGCGCGAATAAATAACCTAATATCCACTCGATAGTAATACCTTCAAAGCCAAGTAAGCTTGAGGTGCCACCTACCAATGTATTCAATAGGGCAATGAGTGCTATAAAGGCAAGTAACATGGCACCTACATTAACGGCTAATTTCAACCCAGATGCTGCACCAGATGCTGCAGCATCGATAACATTACTCGGTTGCTCACCGATGTCTTCAGTAAGCAATTTTTCTTGAGCTATTTTTTCATGTTCTGTTTCCGGCATGATAATTTTTGCCATTAACAAACCGCCGGGAGCAGCCATAAAAGAAGCAGCGATTAAATATTTTAAATCAATACCCAAACCAGCATAGCCCGCTAAAATTGAGCCGGCAACAGACGCTAAACCGCCTACCATAATGGCAAATAATTCAGATTGGGTCATCTTGGCAATATAAGGACGAATAACTAAAGGGGCCTCAGTTTGACCCACAAAAATATTTGCTGTAGCAGATAATGATTCAGGCTTACTGGTTTTAAGTAGTTTTTGTAAAGCGCCACCAATAATTCGAACCACCCATTGCATTATCCCAAGGTAATAAAGCACAGAAATTAATGAAGAGAAAAAGATAATAACGGGTAAAACTCTAACGGCAAAAACAAAACCTACACCGTTATCAAACATTGCATCAGTACCTAAACCGCCAAATAAAAAAGTAATACCTACGTTAGCGCTATTAATAACCTCTTGAACACCATTAGAAATTGAAGCTAATGCGTCTTTACCAAAGGAAGTATAGAGAACAAAGGCACCTAAACTGATTTGAATAACAAAAGCCCAACCAACGGTACGAAAATTAATGGCTTGTCTTTTTTTAGATAAAAGTACTGCGATGGCAAGTAAAACGCCAATACCTAATAAACCTCTAATTGTAGCTAGTTCCATCGAAACCTCATGTTATTTTTATTATTTATGAGCTATGTAGCTGTCTAATTTCAGCTTTCAACATTTGTATTGCCATACGATTTTTACCGCCGCGAGTAATCAGAATATCAGCCCATTCTTTTGATGGTTCAATAAATTGATAATACATAGGTCGAACGGTTGTTAAATACTGATTAGTTATCGACTCTAAGCTACGTTCTCGCTCTTTGGTGTCACGCTCTATTCTTCTGATCAAACAAATATCAAGTGGCGTATCCATGTAAACTTTAATATCAAAACAATCGCGTAATTGTGGATTAGAAAGTAATAAAATACCTTCAACTAAAATTATTTTTGTTGGCTTAATGTTAATGGTTTGCGTAGTTCGTGTGTGCGTTTTATAACAATATATTGGGCATTCAATAGGTTGTTGTGCAATGAGTGAAGCTAAATGTGAACTAAGCAACTCATGCTCAAACGCTTTGGGATGGTCATAATTAGTGTTAACTCTTTCGTCCATCAATAAATGTGATTGATCGCGATAATAAGCGTCTTCTTTAATGATAGAAATTCCATCACAACCAAGCTCTGGCAGTAATTCATCATAAATAGTTTGCGCTAAGAGAGATTTTCCTGAAGCAGAAGCGCCCACAATGGCAATTACAGTTGTTTTACTCGGGTGGGTCATCGATGAATCCAGTGAAATATGAGCTAAATAAGAGAAGTCATGTATTTATAATATAAATAGCTTGGCTAATCATGATAAAAACATTAAGTTAACATAAATAAGCATAAGTTGACTAGTTGGTTAACTCAATTTTATTAAGAGTGATGTCATGGCAAGAGCAGTAATTATAGTATTAGATAGTTTTGGTGTTGGATATTCAACGGATGCCGAAACTTTTGGTGATATTGGCGCAAATACTTTAATTAACATTGCTAGGGATTACTTACGAAAAGAAAATAAAGTTATCGATTTACCCAACTTAGGAAACCTTGGCTTGTTTGAATTAAGTAAACAAGCCAGTAGCTCACAAATTTGGCAAATGTTGGAAGAGGAAATAACAACTTCAGGCAAAAAATTTACTGAATTTTATAAAAGGCCTCAACATGGTGCTTTTGGCTACATGAACGAATTAAGTACCGGTAAAGATACTCCCAGTGGGCATTGGGAAATGGCAGGTGTACCCGTATTATTTCATTGGGATTATTTTGCTAAGAAGCAAAACTCTTTTAATAGCGCACTTATTTCAGCTATTAATCATAAAACAGGTTACAGCGGTCTTTTAGGTAATTGCCATGCATCAGGTGTTGAGGTTATTAACCGATTAGGTTGTGAACACATCCAAACAGGTTTACCTATTTGCTACACCTCAGCTGATAGTGTTTTTCAAGTTGCTGCTCATGAAGAACACTTTGGACTGGATAACCTTTACCGGTATTGTGAGCAAGTAAGAGAACTTTTATCAGAAAGCGACCTTAATATAGGACGCGTTATTGCTAGGCCATTTATTGGGACTGAGCAAAACAGTCAAGGGGACAATGCTTTTTCTCGCACAGGTAATCGACGAGATTATGCCGTGTTACCGCCAGCCCCCACCGTATTAGATAAAATAACACAAGCTGGAGGGTTGGTGGTTAGTGTGGGGAAAATAGCGGATATTTTTGCTCATCAAGGTATTTCTCAAAATATTAAAGCAACAGGTATTAATGCATTAGTAGATGCAACTTTAACGCAACTTAAATCAACTCCAGATAATAGTCTTATTTTTACCAATTTAGTTAACTTTGACCAAGACTACGGGCACAGGCGTGACGCTGTAGGTTATGCTCAAGCATTGGAAAGTTTTGACCTACGTTTACCTGAAATTTATGCTCAAATGAATGAAGATGATATTTTGTTTTTAACGGCAGATCATGGTTGTGACCCAACATGGCCAGGAAATGATCACACTCGTGAGTTTGTTCCTTTGCTTTGTTATCACCAAAACTTATCTTCTGTTAATCTTGGAAAACGAGCAACATTTGCAGACTTAGGGCAAACACTCGCCGAGCTTTTTAAAGTAGACGCAATGGCTTATGGTAAAAGCTTTTTGCCTGTACTCAACTTTAATGAATGAGCGATTAATAAAATCAAATTTTACTGATTAACTTGCTGCCCAAGAGGTAAATAGTGACCAAGCAATAAACCACATAACTAAACCAATAATCCCATCAATAGCACTTTTAATTCTTGGTCTACTAAGCTGCACTGACAATTTTGCAGCACCGAATGCCAGTGTAGAAAACCATACAATTGATCCAGTGATAGCGCCAATTAAAAAGTAAATTCTGGCATCACCAGTATATTGGCCACCCACACTCCCAATGACCATGACTGTGTCGATATAAGCATGCGGGTTTAAAAAAGTAACGATTAAGCTAGTTAGAAAAATAATTTTAAGCGACTTTTTATTTACTACCTTATCACTATCATTTTTAATGCCTATAAACGCTGCTTTGAACGACATCGTACCGTAAGCGAGCAAAAATAGAATTCCACCCCACGTCAGCAAAGAAAAAAGTGCATCATTACTGGCTAAAATTATTCCTCCGCCTAATACGCCTAAAGAAATGAGTATTGCGTCATAAGCAATAAATAACCCTGCGGTTATCAGATGGTGATCTTTTTTGATACCTTGTGTTAATAACATGGAATTTTGGCTGCCAATAGGCATGATCATGCTCAATGTTAGAATAAAGCCTTTAACAGCTGCCATAATGATCATAAAACTTCCCTTAATTGTGAATGCGTAAATGGTTTAAACAGAAAACAAGGAGAGTTTACGTGCAGATTTTAATTTAATATAATTAATAAAATTTAATATACATTAATTATTCTTATGTCATTTTTTGATTATAAATTGTTAACTGCGTTATCTTCAATTATAGAAATGCAAAGTTTTGAACTTGCAGCTAATAAACTCTTTATTTCACAATCGGCTATTTCTCAACGTATTAAATTATTAGAAGAAAATATAGGCCATCCTATTCTCATTCGTAGTCAACCTATTGAGTTAACAGCAATTGGTGAGCAACTATTAACGCACTTTAAAAAAGTTCAACAGCTAGAAAATGAACTACTACCTGAGCTGTTACCTGATAAACCAAGCAAACCGATGAAAATTTCTTTAGCACTTAATGCTGATAGTATGGCAACGTGGTTTTTAAAGGCAGTAACTCCAGTATTAAAAGAGCATTTGGTTGAGCTAAATTTACTTATAGCCCACGAAAAGCATACGTTAGATAAATTACGTACAGGTGAAGCAACGGGTGCGGTAAGTGTAATTAAAAAGCCATTAAAAGGTTATCGTTCTTTTGAATTAGGTAAGATGAATTATTGCTTAGTGTGCTCTAAGAGCTTTCAGCAAAAATATTTTAAACAAGGTGTCACAAAATCTTCGTTAACAATGGCACCTGCAATTAGTTACGATCATAAAGATGATACCCATAATCGCTTTATAAGCAAACATTTTGGTTTAGCATCCAGTGAATATTATTGCCATAGTGTACGTTCTTCAGAAGCATTTGTTGAGTTAGCAAAACAAGGTGTTGCTTACTGCTTACTACCTGAATTACAAATAAAAACTGAACTAGCATCGGGTGAGCTAGTAAAACTATGTCCACAAAAGCAATTAATACAAACACTTTATTGGCATAGCTGGATATTAGTAAAAGGAATTAATAAAGAAATATCTCAAGAAATAATGCGAGAAGGGAGAATGCTGTTAGATTAAAGCGCTTTTACTTCTAAGAACTTACATAATGATGGAGTTTAATCTTCTACACGGTAAACATAGATTAGCACTATTTAGTCATCTATCTATTTTAAATAAATAATGCGCTGTCAGAGGTTAGGCCTCATGACAGCTTGTTACGGTTACATGTCTAATGAACTTCAGTCGGTTTATGACGATTGAGAATATCCATTATTTCTGGTTCGGTATACTCAGGCATCATTACCTTGACCTGATATTTTTCTTCATCGATGAAAAAGTTTTCCCTTGGAATATCCTTATTTATTAGTTCATCAGCGATATTTATAAGCGCTGTTTTATCTACGTATGTTGCTGTAATAGTCTTGTACATGACAGTTTCTCCCGTTTAACCGGTATACTTTTTACTAGAATCGATCTCGTAAGACGTGGAAACAGTTTCGATATACATCTTAGACAAGATCCCCAAAAGGAATTTATTTTGATATTTCTTACTTATATTTTAGACCTGACCACAGAATACTGCCAGTTTGTGGAACATTTTGTTCCACAAACTTAATATCAACTGAAAGAATAAAGTTGTCAGTTCAGAAACATATCAGGGGAATAACAAGAAAATGTGTGCCGTATATACTCAATCAAATAAAATGTTATTATATTTTTATTGAGTTTAGGATTTTTCGCCATAAACTCAATAGTCATTAAGAGAAATTGCTGATACTTATAAAATGCTTTCTAGTGTTAATTCCATCATGTCTTTAAATGTACTTTCACGTTCGTCAGAGCTGGTTTGCTCACCTGTTTTAATGTGATCGGACACCGTTAATACCGTTAAGGCTTTTTTACCGTACTCGGCTGCAACGCCGTATAATCCGGCAGCTTCCATTTCTACGGCTAAAATACCGTACTTTTCCATTTGTGCAAACATTTCTGGTTGGGGTGTATAGAATAAATCAGCAGTAAAAATATTACCTACATGAATTTCCTGTTTGAGACGTTCAGCGGTATTAACCACACGGTGTAATAATGAAAAATCTGCAGTTGCAGCAAAGTCCCACTGATTAAGACGTTGTCTATTAACATTTGAATCGGTACTTGCTGCCATACCAATAATAATATCGCGAATTTTTATGTCGTCTCTAACTGCGCCACAAGAACCAATGCGGATAATATTCTCTACACCAAAGTCTTTATATAACTCGGTAGCGTAAATTGATATGGATGGAATACCCATACCTGAACCCATAACGGATACTTTCTGTCCTTTATATGTGCCAGTATAACCGAGCATGTTACGTACTTCAGTGATACATTTGGCATCGTCTAGAAAATTTTCAGCTATAAACTTTGCTCGTAGAGGATCGCCTGGCATTAAAACTGTTTCAGCGAAGTCGCCCATATTGGCAGATATATGTGGAGTGGCCATGAAATGTCCCTTGTCTGTTGGTTTAGAAATTATATATAAGTAAGTTTTTAGCCAGATCTACATACTGTTTCAGTAGATGCTGCTAGCAAGGGTGTTTTACTTATTTAATGCTTAGCGATAAATATTATCAATTTGTCGTAATAAATTAAACGTTTTAGTTATTATTAAATGGCTTAGCTAAAAAAACGCTCCATTAACCATTGATAGCCTATACCTCCAAGATAAATTCCCGCGATACCGGCTATTCCAGAAATAACAGGTGGGGCAGGTAAGGGCAGTTTTAACACTGAAAATAAAATGCCAACAAATGCACCAGTGGCTAATGATAATAAGACTTCTGCCATAAAATTTCCTTTTAATTTAATGTGTTATTATTTTGTTGAGTGCATTGTGAAAAAATTTAGCTTGAATTGCACAAAATTATTTATAGCTAAAAAGACAAATGAAAATCAAGATACTTTCATTAATTACCCATAGATAATAATGATTTTTTCTCATTAGCTGATAAAAAACTAACCTCGATAGCATTTTTTTGTAATTGATTTATTTCGTTATGACTAAACTGTAATGTATTTCTAGCAACCTCAAATTCATTTTTAATTTCAATCCCTTGCACAGCAGGATCATCTGTATTAAGACAAGCTTTGATACCAAAATCAAGAAACCCTTTTAGTGGATGCTGACTTAAATCTTTCACGGTTCCTGTTTGGTAGTTAGAGGTTAAACATGATTCGATGGCAATATTATTATTTATCATATAAGTCATTAGTTTTTCGTCATTAATAGTCGCAACACCGTGACCAATGCGTGTTGCGCCTAATTCTGTTATTGCTTGCCATACACTTTGTGAATTACCGGCTTCACCTGCATGAACTGTTACTTGTAATCCAGCGTTTTGAACTTGCTTAAAATGATCAACAAATAACGCCCCAGGAAAATTGTATTCATCACCAGCAAGATCAATCGCCACCAGATTATCTTTGTATAATAACAATGCATCTAATTCAAGCTGGCATTGTTTAACACCAAAGGTACGACTTAATATACCAATCAAGTTTATTTTTATATCGAATGACTGCATACCTAATTGCACACCATCAATAATGGCTGCAACCACATCAGCGATTAATAAATTGTGATTCATCGCCATGTAATAAGGTGAAAACCGTAATTCGGCATAGGCTAAACCTGCATTAAATGCATCTTCTACATTTTCATAAGCAACACGTTTTATATCATCAAGGTTTTTTAGAACCGCTACGCCCCAGTCGAGCTTTTTCAAAAAAGCTAATAAATTAGGTTCACTCTCTTGTATTTGTACATAAGGTATAAAGGTTTCTAAACTATTAGTTGGCAAAGTGATGGCATTTTGATTAGCAAGTTGCCAAATAGTTGTCGGGCGAATATTACCGTCAAGATGTCGGTGTAGATCGAGTAATGGCAATGTAGCATTAATCATTATTTTTCCTTAGCGTGTTTACCTGTATATAATTATACCCTTAACATTGTAAAGTGCAGTATTTGAATATAATTTATATGAGGGGACAATAAGAAAACTATCAATCGAACATTATTTATACGTCAAATAATACAGCGTAGCTGTTAAAGTATATAAGATTGAAAATTGTTCGAGATTGATAACAAAAATATTGTTATTTTTTCATCCTTATCATTTGAATACACTAGTATTAATGCGCCAACACTGATAAATTATTACTTGAAGTATCTATCTAGACGTCTATATTTAAGCTACCTCCTGAAGAGGTAAAAAAAGAGAAATATTATGTATCAAACTGACGATGTGCGCATCAATAAAATTAAAGACTTATTACCTCCTATCGCATTACTAGAACGATTCCCAGCGTCAGAAAAAGCAACTAAATCGGTTGTTTCTGGTAGAGCAGCAATTCACAATATTTTTAATCATAAAGATGATCGTGTATTAGTGATTATTGGCCCTTGTTCAATTCATGATCCTAAAGCCGCACTAGAGTACGGTGAGCGTTTAGTTAAATTACGTGAAAAATATAAAGATAATTTAGAAATTGTTATGCGTGTTTACTTTGAGAAACCTCGTACAACCGTTGGTTGGAAAGGACTTATAAATGACCCGTATATGGATAACACTTTTAAGTTAAATGATGGTTTACGTATTGGTCGTGAATTATTACTACAACTAAACGAACTAGGCTTGCCAACAGCTGGTGAGTTTTTAGATATGATCACGCCACAATATATGGCTGATTTTATGTGTTGGGGTGCCATTGGTGCACGTACTACCGAATCACAAGTTCACCGTGAATTAGCTTCAGGCTTGTCTTGCCCAGTAGGTTTTAAAAATGGTACGGATGGTGGCTTTAAAATTGCAATTGATGCAATTGGTTCTGCTGCTGCTTCACATCACTTTTTATCAGTAACTAAGTTTGGTCATGCGGCCATTGTTGAAACCACAGGTAATACTGATTGTCATATTATTTTACGTGGTGGTAAGACAACAAACTTTGATAAAGAAAGTGTTAAAGCGGTAACTGAGCAATTAGCTGAAAACGAATTAAACACTAAAATTATGATTGATTTTAGCCATGCTAATTCAAGTAAAAAGTTTGAAAACCAAATGTTAGTTTCTACTGATGTGAGTAATCAAATCAGTGAAGGTGATCAAAATATTTTTGGTGTTATGGTTGAAAGTAACTTAGTTGAAGGCAATCAAAAACTGGTTAATGGTAAAGCTGAAGTTTATGGTCAAAGTATTACCGACGCTTGTATTGGTTGGAATGATACTGAAACTTTATTAGCACAGTTATCTGATGCAGTAATCGCAAGAAGAAGTGCTTAATAAGCAAACTTCATCGGATTATTGATAGATTCTAGGTATTAGTGACTGATATTTAAGACGCTTTATCTATCAAATATAAGCTAATCGTGCTAAAAAGCTTACTTAAATAACTGTATTTAGGTAGGCTTTTTTTATGCAAAAAACACTTCTTGCCGTTTTAAACCGAATTGAATCTAGTGTTATAGGCAAACCGCATGAATGTCGTTTAGCACTTGCTTGTTTACTTGCTCAAGGTCATTTATTGATTGAAGATTTACCCGGCATGGGTAAAACAACACTTGCACGAACGTTAGCTAATACGTTAAACCTAAGCTATCAACGTACCCAATTTACCAGTGATTTACTACCTTCAGATATAGTGGGTATTTCTATATTTAATAGTGATAACAAACAGTTTGAACTTCACCAAGGACCTATCTTTAATCAAGTGGTTCTTGGGGATGAAATTAATCGTGCTAGTCCAAAAACACAAAGTGCTCTATTAGAAGCAATGGCTGAAAATCAGGTGAGTATTGATGGAATAACTCATACATTACCCAAACCCTTTTTTGTCATAGCAACACAAAACCCATTATTTCATGCGGGAACATATCCCTTACCAGAATCCCAGCTAGATCGTTTTATGATGAAAATTTCTTTGGGCTTTCCTAGTGTTGAAGCAGAAAAAAATATTTTGCTTGCTGACAGTTTAGCACCAACAAAAACTCAAGAGCTACCGGATCTTATTGATACTGAAACCTTGAGCGACATGCAAAATAATATTCAAAAAATACATGCTTCAGACAAAATAATTGAATACATTATTGCACTATGTCGTATTAGTAGAGGGCAATATATAGCAGAAACAGAAACTAAAATAGTGTGTAAACCATTGTCACCTCGTGCAGGCAAAGCTTTACTTAGTGCAGCCAAAGCATGGGCTTTTATTGATGGTAGAGACTTTGTGCTACCGGATGATATTAAAGCCGTCTTTTATAATGTTTGTGAACATAGATTAGAGCAAGATATTATGGAAAGTCAGCAGCATGATACTACTAGCATCAGCGCGCAAATTCTAGATAGTGTGAACGTGCTGAACCCGTTGAATGATTAGCAAAATTAATAAAACCGTTAAAAGAGTGATTAGTCAACGTTTTGAGCGCTGGCTTAGTCGAAGAGCCCCTAGTAAATTTCAACATAAATTATCAAACCGTAATATATTTATTTTTCCAACACAGTTTGGCTTTACGTATTTATTTTTTGATGTTTTACTTTTTTTGCTTGGCACTAATTATCAAAATAATATTATATCTGTCTCTTATACACATCTGACGC
>OJGT01000051.1_pt1 | contig 35880 bp, 29 predicted proteins | sample 1595031 | NCBI WGS metagenome assembly OJGT01 (sample SAMN05416857, study PRJEB24817) | seawater metagenome | isolation source: Sea water | place: Canada:Atlantic | collected 2013-11 | reverse complement strand
AGATCTACACTATCCTCTTCGTCGGCAGCGTCAGATGTGTATAAGAGACAGATTAGAAATATCATTTTTGCGATTATATTAATCGCTTTGGCATACGCATTATTTGCTAATCAAGATTTTTTATTTTCTTCAGATAGCCCTCAAGAAATATCCGCCGAAGTTGTAGAGCTTAAAGAGGCTACCCCAAAAGAGCCCGTAGCAAAGGCTACACCAGAAAAATCTCATTACCAGCAAGGAAGAACAAACACTAACGCAGCAGCCGATGGTTTATCTAATTTTTACGCTAAAATATATGGTGATGGAATTAGTAAAAATGGACCTAAAATTCGAAATAACGTTATCTTCTTGCCAGAGCCCAGAGGAGATTTAATTAAAATATTGCAAGCAAGAGAGATGACAGTTAGGCCCTATCTAAAAAGCTGGCAAGGAAAAACGGACTCTAGAATTTTTAGAAAAGGTCAAACATTGTATCAAAAATTAGCGGAATACGCTGAACAGGATGGTCTTGAAATAATTTGGTGGATCAACAAAGATTTCATTGTTAAAGACCCGTTTCGTATTGAAAAAAATATTTTAAAAACCGCTTACCTCATTGGTGAAGCGGTTTCCGGGCACTATCCTGAAGGCATTAATAGCTATTTTTGTTATCGTCAACGGGCTTTAGTTTTTGTTAATGAAGCGCCTAAATATCTTATTGATGAATGTATATTCTTAAGACCTAAAGATGCTTATTAACATACAAAGTTATATTAATTAATTTAAAAACTTTTGCCATATTGATATAACTTGATTTCTCTCTTCTACTGCATCTTTGTTCATTAATAACACTTCATTTTGTAACGTTGCTTTATGACCTAAACCTCTTAGCGCTTGATAACTTTTAGCTAAGAGTTTTTGATCTTCTTTAGTTAACAATTCAATATTTGCTAATACTTTGAATGTGCTTAAGTTATCACAACGCTGGCTCAAACTTTCGTGCGTATGACAATGTGCCAGTACTAAATATTGTGCTAAAAACTCAATATCAACTAAACCACCTACCCCTTGTTTAATATCAATGAGTTCGTCTTTAGATTTATCTAGATGCTTACGCATTTTTTCTCGCATCTCTGCCACATCTACTTTTAATTTATCAACGTCACGTTGTTCACTTAATATTTGGTGACGAATTTCATTAAAACGTTGTTCGATAACACTATTACCATAAACCACACGAGCTCGAACTAATGCTTGATGCTCCCATGTCCATGCTTCTTCTTTTTGATACTGCTCAAAAGTGTTTATATGCCCTACTAAAACACCAGAGTTCCCAGAAGGACGTAGGCGCATATCCAACTCATATAAAATACCGCTAGTCATACGCGTATTAAAAATATGCATAATGCGTTGCGCTAGTTTCATGTAAAACTGGCTAGCCGGCACACTTTTATCGCCATTACTTAGCCCTGTTGTTACATCTCCTTCTGGACTATTATGCACAAAGACTAAATCAAGATCTGAGCCATAACTCAGTTCATTGCCCCCCATTTTACCGTAAGCAATTACCCCAATACCTTTATTATGTAATACCGTTTGATTTAAATTTTGTTCATTACTTTCGGCATTAACAAGAGACTTTGGCGCACCAAAGCGAGCGATGACTTGTTGCCAACCAATGTTAATTACTTCAGCTATAATTGCTTGTGCTAATGCAGTTAAATGCTGGCTTACTTGCTCTACGCTTAGTACTTCAGAAATATCTGCCGCCGCTATACGTAATTGTTGGGCTTGTTTAAATAATCGTAAGCCGTCCATTTGTGCTTCAAGATCTTCCTCTGGAATGCGTAGCATACTCTCACGCAGTTCATGCCCATAAGCAGAAATTTCTGTTGGGTTATGTAATAAACGAGGATCAATTAATTCGTCTAATAAAATTGGAGATTTAGCAATATAATCTGTCACCCAACGGCTTGCTTGGCATAAGTGAATTAGTTGTTTTAAAGCACCTTCATTTTCAAACAATAGTTCGAGGTAAGCGGTGCGGGTCACTATCTTTTTAAATACATGTAAAACACGTTCAAGTACAAATTCTGCTTGCTTAGCTTGCTCAATATGACAAATAAGTAACGGGACTAATTTATCTAATACTTGTCTTCCTCTGTTACCGATACTACGTTTACTTACATCATCTCTAAAGTCTGATAATAAACGCCAAATACTCTCACTGTTCCAATGTACTTCATCGTTATCTCCTTGCTCTTGCTCTAACCAAGCAATGGACTCTTCATCACTCCACCGACTATGCCACAAGGTTGTCCAGTGTTGATCTTGTGCTTGATGATTTGGACTTTCAATTCCAATAAGTTGATCAAACTTGTCATGAACAGCATGCATATGCTGGTCAAGCACTAAACAAAAATCTTCCCAAGAATTAAATTCCAGTACATGCAGTAATCGTTCTTTGTCTAAATCATTATCTGGTAACGTTTGCGTTTGCTTATCTGCTAAAGCTTGTAAAATATTTTCAACTCTACGTAAAAAGCAATAAGCATTTTCTAACACTAATTTACTGTCTTCTTCTAACTCACCTGAAATCACTAATTCAGGTAATACAGTGAGTAGTCGGCGTTGTTGCAACTCTTTAACTCTTCCACCACGAATTAACTGAAATACTTGCACGATAAACTCTATTTCACGAATACCGCCGGCTCCCAATTTAATATTATTTACTAACTGCTTACGCCTCACTTCTTGTGAGATCATCATTTTCATACGTCGCAAACTATCAATTACACTAAAATCAATATAGCGTCGATAAACAAAAGGTCTTAATAGTTTGGAAAGTTGTTGGTGATATTCATCTTCACCGTTAAGTGGTGGTATTACACGTGCTTTAAGCATGGCATAACGTTCCCAATCTCTTCCTTGTTCTTGGTAGTAATCTTCCATTGCACTAAACGTTAAAACTAACGGGCCACTTTCTCCAAAAGGCCTTAGACGCATATCAACACGATAAACAAATCCATCAGCCGTTTGTTGATGTAAAGAGGTAATCAACTTTTGCGCTAAACGGGTAAAAAACTGTTGGTTCTCAATACTTCTTCTATGCCCTTGAGTTTCACCGCTGTGAGGATATACAAAAATCAAATCAATATCAGACGAGAAATTTAATTCATATCCACCCAACTTCCCCATTCCATAAACGAGTAATGGTTGAACTTCACCTTCTCTACTTGTTGGAGTTCCCCATTTTGTTTGACAAAATGTTGTTAACCAAGAAAGACTACTTTGAATAAGCGCATCAGCTAGTAATGATAAACGTTCTAGTGATTGCTCAAGAGGAATGTCGAGTACTAAGTCAGCAATGGCTATATTAACCATTTGTTGTAATCGAAAACGTCTTAATATCCGATGTAACTGCTCCTCTGTTTCACAGTCAACTAATAAAACACGTAATAATTCTGCATATAATGGTACTGTTTTTTCATAGACATCTTTATTTACAAATAAACTCATCACTAAGTCTGGTGCTTGTAGTGCACTGGCTAAAACAAAATCACTCAAGCTAATGGCCAACTTAAAGTCTTCAAGCTGTTCAGGTGTTAGCGCTTGATAACATTCAGAATGTTGCTGACTAAATTGTTCCCAGCTTTTTTCTTTTTGTTGCGTTAATAGAGGAGATAAATTTACAGATGATGAAGATGTATACACAAGCAGTCCTTTTATTACTTAAAATAAATGCATCAAGATAGTATAATCAAGACAATATAATTTGAACATAGACATAATATGTCATTAATGCTATTAATTAACTTGAACTATTCACTACCTGTTGCTCTCCAAGTGTCGTTATAGAGAAACAGGCGTAAAACAATGAAGTTCCAGTATTATAAAATTTCAATAAAAATGTTTGTTGAATGAATAATATTAACATAGCATTTTTATGGAGATAATAGCAGAAATGCAAAGGCTAAAAGACTCTTTTATCAAACAATTTCTTAAAGAAATATGCACTAGATCAACATTAGTGCTCTCTATTTTATTGTTATCTGCTTGTGGTGGTGATCCCATTAAAGAGCAAGCTCTACAACAACTCCCTATAACTGAACAAAGAGTTACTCAACTAGGTGAGGCGTTAAGTGATGGTCAAGTACGCAATGCTAACTTAATACGTCAGTATGCCGAAAAAGTATCAAAATTAAAGCCAGACCTAAATACCTTAGTTGCTGAATTTAGTAAAGATGCAACAACACAAGGCCCAATGTATCGCGCTTTACTAGATAGAGTAAATACCGCTAAAAATCAGCCACAAATATTTGCCTCTAGCCAAGCACTTTATGATGAATTACTTAATATTTATCAAGCTGCAGATCCGGTGCTTTATTCAGATGCCCTAAGTGATCCTTTAAATGTATTAGCCGATATGTCCGATGGCCAACTTCCTCGAGTAAATTCGCTTTCTAAATCACAATCTCAACAAGCAAATAATGCGCAAGACTTTGGTACTGGTGAACAACTTATCGGTAATCCAAGTTATGGTAATTGGCAAACAGCTAGTAACGGTATGTCATTTTGGGCATGGTATGGTGTGTATTCTCTTATGGGGAATATGCTAGGTCGACCTGCTTACTATAATGATTGGGGAAGAAGTAGAAACTACAGTTATTATAATGACTATGGTAGAACTCGTTATAGCTCACCTAATCAGTTAAAAAAACAAACTCAGCTTGATCAGCGTACTAAAAAGTCATTCGCTAGCAGAGGTCAAAAATTTAGTAGCCCTTACAGTAAAAACCGTACTGGTTCATCTAGCTTATCTTCTAAAAGTAAAACAGCACAATCAAGTGCTAATCGCTTTCGAAGCAATACGGCTAAAAAAAGTAATTATGCAAGTAAGTCAAAGACGCAATCTAAGTTTAAAAAAAGCTCAAGCTTTAGAAACTCTAATACCAATACATCACGCAGTTTTCGACGTGGTAAGTAACAGGAAATAGGAAAAATAGTTATGAACACATTGATAGATTTTGTTGGTGTTAATCAAGAGTTACTCATTTATTTAGCCATAGATATCACTATTGCTATCGTACTTTTAGGCGCAATGCGGTTTTTATTAGGCTTAACAAGCAAAGTAAATAGTACAGAAGAATTAGCTCAAAAAGATAATTTTGCTTTTGGAGTAAGTGTTGCTGGTAGCATTTTAGCTTTAGGTATAGTGTTAACTGGTGCTATTACCGGAGAAAATGCGCCAAGTTATTTGATGGAAATTATCGGCATGTTGGCCTACGGTATTTATGGGTTGATACTGATTAAAGTGGGTCGAATCATACAAGATAAAGTTGCATTACAACATTTAGATAAAACAGCATTAATAAAAGATAAAAATCTCACTATAGGCATTATTGATGCTGCAGGTGCAATTGCTACAGCGATTATTATTCGTGCCGTTCTGCTTTGGGTTGATGGTTTAGATATCTCTACTTTCATAGCAATTACCAGCGGCTTTATTGTTGCACAGGCGGTATTAGTTTTAGTCACTCGCATTAGAGAGAAAAAGTATGCTAAAAATAATCAAGAAGATTGCTTGCAAGAAGCACTTAGCGATGGGCATTTAGCACTTGCTATTCGCTATAGTGGTCAAGTTATTAGTACGGCGCTTGCTGTTACCGCGGCGAGTCACTTTCTTGTTTATAGTCCAGATACACTAATTATTAATTTACTAGGATGGTTAGTTTTTGGTATTACCATGACCATATTAGTTTCACTGTTGACATCCATTGCTAAACGAATTGTTCTTTGGGGAATCAACTTAGTAGAAGAAGTAGATCAACAACATAATATTGGCGTTGCTAGCATAGAGATGGCAACCAGTATTTCAATTGCTCTCATACTAACGGCATTGATGGCTTAAGCAAAGTTAGTCACTTCAATTTAGCGTTACGATCTGCGCAATAAGTGCGATCGTAACTTAACTCAAAATACCATACTAACATTCTTCAATATCTCGATATTAACAACACTAGATAATGATTTCATAACGACAGAGTAAATTGTCCTTTATGCCCGAAAAAAAATCCCACCTCATTGATGACACTTTACTTATTCTCGCGATGGCAATTCTTGCTGGATGTGGTTTAATTTACGAATATCTTCTCTCTCATTATGCAGGTCGAGTGCTTGGTGTAATGGAAAGCACTATTTACACAATGATTGGCTTAATGATAGTGTCAATGGGTCTAGGTGCTTTTGCTGCGCGTAAAGTACGATGTGCTTTTAATGGCTTTGTTTATTTAGAGTTAATTATTGCTTTACTTGGTGCCTGCTCAATTTTAATTATCGGCGGCCTGATTGCCATAACGCAAATGATGCCACACCTGATTGCTGATATGTTTTCTCTTCCTCCTGACATGATTCCCAAAGGAGGACTCTTTAAGCAGCTCAGTTTTATTGCGATAAATAGTCCGTATTTTTTTGGTGTTATATTAGGCTTCCTTATCGGTATGGAAATTCCTCTTATTGCCAGAATTCGTGAAGAAATACACAATAAACACCTCGCCAATAACCTAGGCACAATTTATGGTGCAGATTACATTGGAGCAGGTATTGGTGCAGCTATTTGGGTAGTTTTTTTACTCAGCATAGATATCAGTAAAGCTGCTGCATTAACGGCAAGCTTAAACCTTATTGCGGGTGCCTTTTTTGTTTTACGGTATTGGCATAAACTAGTTTGGCGTAAAACCTTTATCGGTTTACATTTCGTATTAGCATTCATTATTGTACTTATGTTCAATTACGGTAATCATTGGCTTAATCAAATGAATAGCTTGTTATATTTAGACAAGGTTGTTCATGTTCAAAAAACTCGCTATCAGCAACTTACTTTCACCGAGCGCCATTTAGGAGTAAATGCTGGCACATCGCAAAACAGCATCATTAATTTTTACCTTAATGGCCGCTTACAATTTTCATCCTTTGACGAACATGTATACCACGATTATTTAGTCGCACCTGTTTTAGCCGCTTCTGCTCGCCAAGAGAAAATACTTATTGTTGGCGGTGGTGATGGATTAGCATTACGAGATGTACTGAAATATCAACCTAAACAAGTTACGTTAATAGATCTAGACAGCGAGTTAATAGATATATTTAAAACTCCAGAGAAGCATTTAAATAGTAACTTAGCCCGAAAAATTAGTCATTTGAATAGTCAGAGTTTACAAGATAAGCGTGTAACTATTTTACGTAATGATGCATTTATAATGGTTAATAAGTTGATTGAAACTGGGGAAGTATTTGATGCCATTATCGTCGACTTACCAGATCCAAGCCACCCCGATCTTAATAAACTATATACCGTTAATTTTTATGCTAAATTAAAGCAGCTACTCTCTGGAGATGGTTTAATTGCCATTCAGTCAACAAGCCCTTACCATGCGAAAGACTCCTTTATTTCCATAGGTAAAACATTAAAAGCTGCAAGTTTCCCACATGTGCAACAATACCATGACAATGTTCCTAGCTTTGGCGAGTGGGGTTGGACTATTGCCTCTAAAGCCGGAAAAAGCCCGCTTGCACGTCTAAATGATTTAAACGAGTTACCGGTAAAACATAGTTGGCTTAATTTAGACATATTAAAAGCCGCTTTTATTTTTCCAAATAACTTTTATATAAACAAAGAAAAAGTTGATATCAATACCTTGGGAAGTCATACACTTTACCAGCTGCATCAAAAAGCATGGAAAACACAACAGGGTCTCAATTAGCCCCTTTTATAAATAGTAAATAAAAAACTTACATAGAAAACAAAAAGAGCTTGACATAATATGTCAAGGTGTTAAATTTAACAACGCTGACATATTATGTCATATATATTTTTGATAAGGATAGGAAATACATGAATATTCATACTATAGCCGATCATTTGAATAGTTTGGCCGACAATTCAGAAACTGGAATGGACTTTGACTGTCAACCAATCTCTGGTGAAGTCGATGTATTACAAATAACACTACTAGGCCGAGAAGAATTACCTATATTTCTATCGGTAACCGATGACCAAATTTTATGTATCAGCTACCTCTGGGGTTCTGAAGAAGTAAAAACTGAATGTGTAAATACCATGCATGAGAGCATGTTAGAAATGAACATTCCAATGCCTTTATCGTCCTTTTCAAAAATTGGTGATAAATATGTAGTTTTCGGTGCATTATCTATCAACTCAACGTTTGATGATATTGAACATGAATTGGCAGTATTAAGTAATAATGCCATAGAAGTAATTGATGATATGAGTGACTACTTGCTTTAAGTCGTACAAATTACGACCAAGAAATTAAACTAAGATGTCATCTTATTAGGAGAAAAAAATGAGTATATTTAAAAAGATTATGACCGCAATTCGTGGTGGTGCTTCAGAAGCTGGTGAAGCCATTGTAGATGCAAATGCTACCCGTATTTTTGAACAAGAAATTCGTGATGCTGAGAATCACTTAACTAAAGCAAAACGTGACTTAACCGGTGTTATGGCAGAACAAATGTCTGCCGATCGTGAAGTAACTCGTTTACAACGTGAAATAACTGAACATGAAGGTTATGTTGCTCAAGCTTTAGAAAAAGGTGATGAGACACTCGCATTAGCAGTTGCTGAAAAAATTTCTACTTTAGAAAACGACTTAGCTGCTCAACAACAAGCACTTAGTAGTTTCAGTGGCAATGCAGACAGACTTAAAGAGTTGGTCAAGAAAAGTGAACGTCAAGTCACTGAGCATAAACGTCAATTGTCTATGGTAAAAACAACAGAAAGCGTACAAAAAGCGACTTCTGCTATTACGGATAATTTTTCATCAAGTAACTCAAAATTATTGAGTGCTAAAGACTCTTTAGAACGAATTAAAGCTAAACAGCAAAAGTTTGATGACAAAATGAAAGCGGCTGAAATACTTGAATCTGAAAACTCTGATTCATCATTAACTGCACAATTAAAAGCTGCTGGAATTGGATCACAAGAAAATAGTGCTAACTCAGTACTTGATCGTATTAAAGCCAAGCAGAAGTAATAAAGTGTGACTATTTAAGTAGCAAGTTATGAGTAACTTGCTACTTATTTCACATCAACTTATGCGTAAATTGAGATAGATAATGAGCTTTTTTAAAAATATATTTAATAAAGAGTCACAAGCAGAACGTAAATTAACCCACGTTAACCAACTTTTAGTTGGCGATATTATAATATTGACAGATAGTTTTGCTTTACCCCAAGCATTACGAGCTCAGCAATTTCAAGTTACTGCGGTCAATAGTTATGAATATGAACATAACACACAAACAGAGTGGGCTTTACAAGGTACTAATGAACAAGCTGTTTTTTTATCTCTAGAAATTGATGACACCACAGAATTAAAATTCTCATTAAAGATTGAACACACTGATGTGGAAGAATTATTCGACCTCGATAGTTTTTCAGAAGTATTTGATGAGCCAGGACAGGCTTTTTTAAATCGTCAAGGTGACAATGACATAACTTCAACATGGAGTAGTGAACAGTATCAACAAAATACTTTTGCAAAAGTTGGTTACTTTCATCGAAAAGATCATCGAAGTGTCGACCTTTCGGCTTATGAAGGCAAAGATTGTGGCGAGCAATTTGAATTATATGCCTTATATAATGAAGATCAGAGTAAAGGTTTAGATATTGAAGTATGGCAAGACGGCGATACTGATGTTTTTTTAACTTTGTTCAGACCACTAACTGATATTATTGATATGTATCCTGCAAGTTAAGACTGAGAGAATAAGATGACAAAAGTTAATACTTCCGAAGTCAAAAGCAAAAAAGATAGAAAAATCCCCGATAAATGGCAATCTTCTGTAAAAGCGATGAAAGCTGTACAAGTAGCTTTTGATATGGATGAAAAAATTCAGTTATCAATTCGAAAACAAGCGCTTGATGCAGGTCTTAGTCCATCCGATCAAATCCGTGATATTTTAGGCCTACCTATTAATAAGCGCCCCAAGCGCCCTCGTCTTACCGTTAGTTTGGCACTGAGTGACTATGAAATATTAGCCCAAAAATATGGATTAGAAGCAGAGCAACAACTTGATATAAAAAGAAAATTAATGGAAGAGCTCATTGACTCTGTCAATATAACCAACAAATAAGAAAACCCATTAAATTGAACTTTGTAAAAATAGTCTTAGTTGTGTCATACTATTCTTTAACATGAATAAACACAACTCTAGGGATATCACTATGTTAAGACAAAAATCAATTTTAAAAAGCGTACTTACTGTTAGCTTTGCATTAGGTTTAACTGCTTGTGCAAATACGGAAAGTTTAGAAGCAAGTATTGCTGGTTTATCTAATAAAGTAGATTCACTATCAAGCGACGTTTCATCACTTAAAGCTGAACAGCAATCAACAAGCAACAAAGCTCAAGCGGCTAAGAGAGCAGCAGAACAAGCCGCTGAAAATGCAAGTAAAGCAAATGAGCGCATTGATAACGTTGTTGCTTCATATAAAAAGTAAATAACTATTGTTCCAATTCAATAATTAATCCTTGTGGTTTATCAAACATAGGGATTAATTGTTGCCAAGCAGTATCACCTTCGCCAATAAATTGCTTTATCGATGATGTAATTGTGTTTTTCTGAGTAGTATTGTTCACTGTTAACGGTGAATGTATCTCAATTAACCGCCTACCTCTATCTTCATACGACATCTTAACTGGCTGCTCAATAATACGTACTTTCGTATTTAAAGGTATATTTTCAAACAACCACTTAATATCATCATCAAACATACGGATACAGCCTGAACTAGCTCGCATACCAATGCCAAAACGTTGATTAGTCCCATGAATTAAGTATTCACTAGTCCCTAACCGTAATGCATATTTGCCAAAAGGGTTATTAGGCCCAGGGGGAACTTCTTTAGCTAAATGTTTTCCATGTTCGTCGAAATACCGTTGACGCATTTCATCAGTTGGTCGCCAAATAGGGTCTTTTCTTTTACTACTAATATAGCTTGTAGCTTTTGGTGTAGCTAAGCCATCTCTTCCTATCCCCACAGGGAAAACATGTACTTTGTTTACTTCCGGTAAAAAGTAGTACATTCGTAACTCAGGTAAATTAATGACTATTCCTTCCCGTTTAACATAAGGTAATAACATTGCACTAGGAATAACAATATCGCTATCAACCTTAGGTAAAAATGGGTCTGTATTAGGATTTGCAGCCATTAATGCCAAAAAACCTACATTGTACTGCTCCGCAATTTTTTGAAAATAATCACCCTTTACTACCTGATGATTTTGATCATGCCCAATAAGCCGAAAACCTTGCGTTGGTAAATCATATTCTGTGGCATACACTGAAGAACCAAAAATAATTACGATGATAAAGCTAAAATACGTAAAATTATTTAAAAGTTTTCTTTTAATTAGCACTGTAACAATCTCTTTTATTGTATAAAGCGTAGCCTCTAGCTGCTTTACTTAACTTACCGGGTTCCATTTGAATTATAACCTTTAATTGCTCAGCTAATATATAGAGCATTTCTTTATCACCTCGAATTAACTCTATTTCTAGTTCATGTACTTTTAATGAGGTTTTATTCGATAAAGTAGAAATACCACCATTATCATAAGCTAATTCTATGACACTCTCTTCTTGAGTAATTAACCATGTTTGGCGAGTAAAGTTCACATTAAAGATAGTATGTAATCTTTGCTGTAACTCAGATAAATTAAGTTTTGTTGGCCAAATAGCTTTTGGGAACAAAAGCAAGTTTAACTGGTTTGTCTTAAGAGCCACATTATATTCTGGCCTTTGGTGTAAGCACCCTGTTACTTTTCCTGCTGTTTTAATTGTTTCTTCATATTCTTGATTTTTTTCTCTTATTCTTAACCCAATATCTAATTTTCTTAACACAAAATCTTTAGTATCAAAGTAATTATCATTTAACTGTTTTTTCTCAAATACAAATAATTTTTCTTGTGCATTTAACATTTCAGTTATTCTATTTGCAATGGCACTATTTCCTTCTTCTGCCGCTGGCAAAAGGTACTTCAGCTCTATCTCTGTGGTCATTTTTTATAAGCTTCATTTTTATCACATGATTCAGTCACTAACAGCATACACTCAGTAAGGCTCGATACTCAATCTTAACTTGCTATCAAAGCGTCAAACACATAATATCTGATCTTCAATAGTTTATTTATTCAATGGTTATTTCATGAAGATTTTTTCTAAGGCCGCAAAACAAAAAATTAAGCAAATATTTACTAGCTTTACCATTTTTCTCTGTGTTGTTATATCAAGCCAAGCACAAGAAAATAAAACAGAAAAAAATGAAAAAGGTTTCATTATTGATAATTTATCTATCTTTATTCATGCTGGCCCCGGTACCAATTATCGTATATTAGGCTCTATTAATGCAGGTTCAGAAGTAAGAGTTACAGGTAAATCAGAAAAAGGTTACCGTGAAATTGTTGATAATAAAAATCGAGTAAGCTGGGTTGAGAAAAAATACCTGAGCACTAAACCAGGCCTACGCTTTGTAGTTGCTGAACTTAACGGTAAAATTGCCAATAATAGTGAATATACCAATCAACTTGATGGTGAGGTTAATCAATTAAAAAGCTCAGTAGCCATTCTAAGTAAAGATAAAAAAGAATTATTAACTCAATTACAACAGGTAGAGAAGCAACTTAAAGTAACATTGACCAAAGTTAAAGATCAAGACACTAAAATTTTAACACAACGTTTTTATAATGGTGCAATAGTATTAGGCATTGGTTTATTATTAGGTTTAATTTTACCTCGATTGTTTGCTCGTCGTCGCACTTCAATGGATAGCTGGAATTAAGAGTACAACAATGAAAATATTAATCATTCCCAATAGAGGACGTTCTTATAATGCTGTACGTCCAGAAGCTGAGTGTTATATAGGTTTAGCTAAACTTGGTCATGAAATCACCATAATGACTTGCGATACCAACGCATACATAGAAAAATATAAACAAGAAAACTTAAATGTAATTGAATTAAAGTCACTTAAGAAGCATAGCTGGGAAGTAATAAAGCAAGTAAATCAGTATATCAAACAACATGATATTGATATTGTTTATGCGACGGAATCACAAGGTATTCCTAATGCAGCTTTTGGTTGTGTTGGAACTAAAGCCAAAATGATTGCTTATCGCGGTACTTCTGGCGGTATGTATAAAACAGATCCTAGTAATTATCTTTGCATGCTTCATCCTAGAATAAACGGCGTAATTTGTGTTTCAAGTGCGGTTACAGTTAATGTTAAAGATAAAGTAAGAAAAGCAATAAAGACAAATGTTCAAACAATATATAAAGGACATGATTTATCTTGGTATAAAGAACCTAGTGTTGATTTAGCATCATTAGGTAGCGACAATACTTACTTTAATATTCTATGTGTTGGCAGCCCACGCACGCACAAAGGCACACATATTTTATTGGAAGCCGCAAAAGAACTAAGTGATATTACCGATTTAAGAATAATACTTGTTGGTGATAAATTACAGCAAGAGCCTTTCATTACTCAAATAAGAGATTCAGGTATGAGTGAACGTATCATTCAGCCAGGTTTTCGAAATGACGTTCCAGCAATTGCCAAAGGCTGTGAACTGCTAATTCTTCCATCCTTAAGTAAAGAAGGTTTAACTCGAACAGTCTTAGAGGCACTTTCTAACGGCACCCCTGTTGTTGCTTCTGCCAATGATGGTGTAGTTGAAACAATTACAAATGGTTTCAATGGTTATCTTGTTCCCATTGGTGACGCTTCTGCGATTGCCGAAAAAATTAGAATGCTATACCAAGATAGACAATTACTAACCAAGCTCGCTGATAATGCAACAGAAATAATTAAAACAAAAATGTCGCATGATAAAACAATTGAAAAAATGGAAGCTTACTTTATAGAAATGTTAGCTAAAAATTAGCTGATAACTTAAAAACAATTTCCTTTATTAATAATTATAATGTCCGATTTTTCCGCGTCTGGCATTTCATATTCATGGTGATTTATGTTCCAACATTTTGTAATTACTCGTTTTAATTTACGAGATCCTGCCCTAGAAAAAGCCAATGGTAATAAGCCATTGCTAGATGACAAATGGATGGAGGACAGACTTGAGTTATTTGAAAATTATTGCTATTCATCCATCAAAAATCAGACTGAATTAAATTTTACATGGTTAGTATTCTTCGACATAAGTACACCTCAAGTATTCAGAACTATAATAGACAGATATGCAGCTGAATTTAGTAATTTCACACCTATCTATATTGACGGAATGAATGCTTATTTACCTTCTATAAAATCAGAAGTCGCTAAACGATTAGATCAACCTTATCTTATTACTTCAAGGTTGGATAACGATGACTGTTTACACAAAGATTATATGAAAGAGGTTCAAGCGCAATTTGCCCAACAGCCTTTTATGGCGATAGACTTTATTGACGGGTATACCCTCCAAATAGAGCCCGTAGTACGATTTGCTAAGCGCTCACATGTTCATAACCCTTTCATTAGTTTAATCGAAAAATCTGATGATTTCGTTACTGTGTGGTCTCGTAAACGCCATGGTCACTGGAGTAAAGTTAAGAAAGTGCTACCTGTGCAAAATAAAAGAATGTGGATGTCTATAATACATTTTGAAAATGCAACCAATACCTTCCTTGGGTATGGCGATATTGATTGGCAGAAAATCAAAGCGTTCCATATTGATGCCAATATAGAAAGTAACTTAAAACAGAAAAATATTCCTTTCAATGATTGGAAGAAACAAAGTTCAAAACAACAATTAAAAACATTATGGAAAGTTTATTTTAAACTTTTCAACCGTAAAATGTCGTCTATTATTAACTAGAAATAAACTCGAATTATTTAAAGTTTAGCAAGCAACTTTTGAGTTGCTTGCGCCAATGAATAGGCTTAAGAATTTCAACAGACAACTGACTATTTAGTAAACTAAATGTCGGTCTTTTTGCTGGTGTAGGATATGCTGAGCACGGAATTGGCGTAATCGGAATCTGTTTATTTAGTAGCCCTAATTCATAACTAATCTCTTGAATTGCTTCTGCAAAATCATACCAAGAAGCAACACCCGCATCACTCCAGTGATAAATCAATTTTATTGACTCTTGTTCTGCTAAAAGCCAGAGAAATGTAGCAAGCGTTTTAGCGTACGTTGGACAACCCAATTGATCAGTGACCACGCCTAGCTCTTCTTTATCATTCATCAACCTAAGCATAGTTTTAACAAAGTTATTACCATAACTAGAGTAGACCCAAGAAGTACGAATTATGGCACTATTTTCAGGATAAATTGCTTGAATTGCATGCTCACCAGCTAACTTTGAAGCGCCATAAATACTTTGAGGATTGGTTGTATTAGCAGTTTTATAAGCGGTATTACTTTGTCCATCAAAAACAAAATCAGTTGAAATATGAAGCAGACGAATATTTTGTTCTTTCGCAACTTTAGCCATTATTTCAACTGCTTTTTCATTCAAAGCGTAGGCACTCTCAGCATCAGTTTCAGCTTTATCTACAGCAGTATATGCTGAAGCATTAATAATAACATCGGGCTTAATTCGTGTTACAACATCAGCAAAGCAGCTAACAGAGGTAATATCGACATCATTTCGACCGAAAGACTGAACATCGATACCTGCAGGCGCTTCAGCGACTAATTCATTTGCTAATTGACCACTTTTCCCAATAATAAGTACTTTCACTATTTATCCTACCGTATGACAACAAAATATTTTCTAAAGCTTATTTACCTAAGCGTTCACGTTGATAACTACCGTCTTGCACTTGTTTACACCAATCTAAATTTGCTAAATACCATTCAATAGTCTTTCTTATACCTGAATCAAAAGTCTCTTGTGGGTACCAACCTAATTCCTTATTAATCTTATTCGCATCAATCGCATAGCGAACATCATGACCAGGCCTATCTGTAACATACGTAATTAAATCACTAAAATTAGTAATTCCCTTTGGCTTGTCACTAATCAACTGATTTAAGTGCTCACAAATAGTATTAACAACTTCAATATTCTGTTTTTCATTAAAGCCGCCAATATTATAAGTTTCACCTAACGTACCTTCTGAAACCACTTTATATAAAGCACGCGCATGATCATCAACATAAAGCCAATCTCTAACTTGCTTACCGTCTCCATAAATAGGTAACGCTTTGCCATCAAGTGCATTTAAAATAATTAAAGGAATTAGCTTTTCTGGGAAATGATATGAGCCATAATTATTAGAGCAATTTGTTAACACTACAGGTAAATTAAATGTGCGAAACCAAGCTCTTACTAAATGATCAGATGCCGCTTTAGAAGCTGAATAAGGTGAACTTGGATCATAAGAAGTATCTTCGGTAAATAACCCTGTTTCACCTAAATCTCCATAGACTTCATCGGTTGAAATATGATGAAATCTAAAGGCTGTACTTTGCTCTTCTGTTAAGCTTGTATAGTAGCGGCGAGCTTCATCTAATAAAACATAAGTGCCCACAACATTGGTTTGAATAAACTCTCCTGGGCCATCGATAGAACGATCAACATGACTTTCAGCTGCTAAATGCATAATGTAATCAGGTTTATATTTAGCTAAAGTACTCGCTACTTTAGCTTGATCGCAAATATCTCCTAAAACAAAATGATATCGCTCATTATCCTCTATGGCTTTAAGCGACTCTAAGTTACCGGCATATGTAAGCTTATCAAAGTTAACAACAATGTTATCCGTTTCATTAATCAAATAACGGACTAAGGCAGAACCAATAAAACCTGCTCCCCCCGTAATAAAAATAGTTTTTTTCATAATTTTCTTCACTATATTGCTTAAGGATAGTAATGGGCATCTTTAAATAAAATACCTGCTTCATCTTTAGCTGATAACAAGGGTGCTTCTTTGCTCTTAAGATTAAGAAAAGGCCATTCAATTGCAAGCTCAGGATCATTATAAGCAACACTGTGTTCAAAGTTAGGCGCGTAGTAATCAGTACACTTGTAAACGAACTCAGCAAATTCAGAGGTGACATAAAAGCCATGAGCAAAACCTGCAGGTACCCAGAGTTGACGCTTATTCTCAGCAGATAATAGAGTGCCAAACCATTGACCAAATGTTGGACTACTTTTTCTCATATCTATAGCAACATCATAAACTTCACCCGAGACAACACGTACCAACTTACCTTGTGCTTGTTTTAATTGGTAATGCATTCCGCGCAGTATGCCATGACTAGATTTACTATGATTGTCTTGAACAAAATCAACATCTGCAACATTTTCCTTAAACCAGTCTTCTCGAAATGTCTCTAGGAAAAAACCTCTGTCATCACCAAATACTTTTGGTTCTAATATTTTTACATCAGAAATACTTGTTTCAATTATTTTCACTAAAATACTCGTTCATCTATTAATTTAAGTAAATACTCACCATAGCCACTTTTTCGTAAAGGCTCGGCAATTTCTTTCAGCTTGCCTGCTGTAATCCAACCATGACGATAAGCAACTTCTTCAGGGCAATTAACTTTTAGGCCCTGACGCTTCTCAATTGTGGCAATAAAATTTGCTGCGGCAAGTAAGTCATCATGAGTTCCTGTATCAAGCCAAGCGGTTCCTCGCCCCATAATTTCTACTTTTAACTCACCTGCTTGTAGATACTGATCAATAACATCCGTTATTTCTAATTCCCCTCGAGCGGAAGGCTTAACATTTTTAGCAAATTCAACAACACGTTGATCAAAAAAATACAAACCCGGTACGGCATAATTTGATTTAGGCTCGGATGGTTTCTCTTCAATAGATATAGCTACCCCCTCACTATTGAACTCAACTACACCATAGGCGCAAGGATTAGCCACATGATAACCAAACACGGTGCCACCTGATGATTGCTTACAAGCATTTTTTAGTGATTTAGTAAGGTCATGTCCATAGAACATATTGTCACCGAGTACTAAAGCAGCAGCACCACCAGCTAAAAACTCTTCAGCTATAATAAAAGCCTGTGCTAAACCATCAGGACTAGGCTGTACTGCATAAGATATAGTGACACCAAAGCAATCACCATTACCTAATAAGTTTTCAAATCGATGAATTTCTTCCGGTGTTGAAATAACCAGTATTTCTTTTATGCCTGCTTGCATTAACGTTGCTAACGGATAATACACCATAGGTTTATCATAAATAGGCATTAATTGCTTACTTACTACTTTAGTCAGCGGATATAGGCGAGTTCCACTTCCGCCTGCTAAGATTATTCCTTTTCGCATACTTTTGCCTTTTGGTTGAGATTTACGATACGTAGTTTGTTCGCCTTATAGCTGCCAATAACCTAATTTCTTGCGCATTTTAAACCGTCTTAACAAATTAAGCGGTTTGCTTTTTTTAGCCACATTTTTTCCTGACAATAGCTCATCAGCAGCAGCTAAAACTCGTTGTGAAGACTCCCCATCAACATAGGGGTGAGTATCAGCAATAAAAGACTCAACTTTACTTTTTAACTCTTTTGGATAAGAAAGTGCGTATTCAATGCTTTCTTCTAATTTATCTTCATCACTTATATTAACCATATAGTCTTTTGGTGAAATATTATTAAAAGTTACAACAGGCTTATTCAACATCAAGAACATCATTAAAACTGAAGAAGTATCGCATACCATGACATCTGCTTGTTGTAACAAGGGAATAACATTATCGGTTTCAATAAAAGAAAGGTTTTCACTTTCTAAACTTTTATATTGCTCGACAATTTCTTTAGGCATTTTAGGGTGAAACTGTATCAACCATTGCCACTTACCTTGCTCACTCAATCGTTTCACTGTTTCAAATAAGTGCGGTGCGCAAGTTAAGGCTCTAGAAAAAGTAGAGCACATTAAAATGGTAGGTTTGGTCTTTTTGTGCACTTTACCTGAATCAAATAAAGGATCTAGTGCCGGCCAACCTGTTTGCTTCACTGAAAAGTGCTGATGTTGCTCTGCAAGCTTTATAAAAGGTAAAGTCGTATTTGGCCCTTGTGTACAGTACAAATCAAAACAACCTCTGATATTGAAGTGATCTTCAAAACCACGTCGGTTCAATTTTCCCGAATTAAAGCCATGAAAAACACCAACTTTAATACCTGAAATAAAATCAGGAACGACATTACCAGGAATAAAAACCACATCAGCGTGGTATTCTTGCACGGCATTAATAGATTTAAGCTGACTTTCATTAGCTAATAAGTAACTCTCGTTAACTTCTTTCCCTTCTAAAAACCAAGCAGCATAATCCCCCCTAGCTAGAATAATATCTTGTAAAGGTCGTAAAATAGCATAAGAATAATTTTGAGAAATATAAAACAAATAGCGTTTTGCAGACATGAAACATTCAACTTATGAGGTAAAGTAATGGCCTGTTAATAATCATTATTTTACCTCTATATAACAGCGATGAAAACACGTATAATTTAATTTTTCTGCGTTATTGTGCACTTTTCTTGATGAACTATAGTAAATCAGATGGAATTGTAAAACTTTTAAATGGACACTTTTTATATGTTATCTTTTAAATCAACTTATTCAGCGCTAGCTGTGTTAGCGAGTATCTCGTTAAGTACCCAATCAATCGCTGAACCTTGGATTGATACCTCTGATATTTATTTAAAAGCCAACATTCAGCTCCTTGCTGATACTGGCCACATAACAACTCCCGTAACAACTTATCCGCTGATGTGGCATGACATTATTCGAGATATTAAAACAATAGAGCTAAGTAATTTATCTGCTAATCAAGAAGATGCTTACCATTATATTAATCACCAATTTAAGCTTGCTAATAAAAATCAAACTCGAATAAAAGCAAAAATAAGCAATGATGATAGCCGCTTTACTAGTTTTGGCGACCAAACCAGCGATAGAAATAATTTTAGTATTCATTCCAGTTTTATGTTTGAAAACTTTGCAGCTAAATTTGCTCCAACTTACAGCCATGATCCAATTGATGGCGATAAAGTACGTTTTGATGAAAGCTATATAGCCGCATTTGTTGGCAATTGGGTGCTATCTTTTGGCCAACAAAATCGTTGGTACGGCCCGACTTGGGATACAAGCTTAAGTTTAACCAATAATGCTCGTCCTATAACAGCATTCTCAATTACGCGAAAATCTGCAGAACCATTTACCGTACCTTTTACTGAAATTGATATCCCTTGGACTGTTACAAGCTTTATGGGACGAATGAATGATGAACGTATAGTTAAAAACACTCTGTTATGGGGCTTTAGATTAAACCTCAAACCATTTAAAAATCTAGAGTTAGGAATAACACGCTTAGCACAATGGGGCGGTGATGGCCGCTCTCATAGTTTATCGACTTTCGGAGACATACTGCTTGGTAAAAGCAACTGTGGAATTGATGATGTAGTTTGTGACGAGAATACAAAGAATCCTGCTAACCAGCAAGCAGGCTATGATTTACGTTATAGTTTTAATTTATTTGGCACACCAATGAGCTTTTATGGACAAAAATTTGCTGAAGATGGCAGTGAAGGCACATTTAACTATGTCACAAAAGCACAACCGCAAATTGGATTAGACGCACATTTAGCTATTTTCGATAAACCAAGTACTGTTTTTATAGAACTTGCTGACAGTTTAGCTGATTGTGGTGTTCGAGATAACATTGGTGATTGCTACTATGAACATTCAAGTTATCAAACAGGTATGCGTTATAATGGTCGTAATATTGGTAGCACTTACGATAATGACGCTAAAACTTATGTACTAGGTGCCATATCACAACTCGATATTAATACAAAACTCACCACTAAGTTACGCTATTTAGATTTAAATTATGATAACCAAGACAAAGCACCTAATAACCCTATTATAGGAAATACCGTCACCAGCATTGCTGAGCAAGTTTGGATGATTTCAGGAAGTATTCGTCACGATTATAAAAATTGGCGCTTCACTTTAGCAACAGATATCAGTCAGTCGAGTTTTAAAAATGATATTGATGATGAAACTGATTTTAATGCTTCATTTATGATTGAATATAACCTCTAAATAAAGGCACATATAACTAATTTATCTAGCGCCTAAAAATATTTCATTTGACATAGTTAGAGTATATGCGCTATTAATAACCATATAGTAATTTTTGAACAAATTGTTTACCCAAATATGACCAAATTAATTCAGCACACAAACCTCAGCCTCCTCGCACTCATCATGCGCGGTTAGGTTTTATTGCTTATTTAATTACATCATTTTTTAAAGATAAACGAAATAAGAGCTTCAAATGAAACCTGCGCTAACTAACGCAGGTTTTTTTACGCCTATGCGTTTGTTAGTTTTAACATATATCAGCAAACAATAATTAGGCATATAAAGGATAAGAACATGAGTAACACAGCAGCATCAACTGACAATGTCATTATTTTCGATACCACCCTACGTGATGGTGAGCAAGCGCTAAATGCAAGCTTATCAGTACACGAAAAATTACAGATTGCACAATCACTTGAACGTTTAGGCGTTGATATTATGGAAGTTGGATTTCCTGTATCTTCTCCCGGTGATTTTGAGTCAGTACAGCAAATTGCTCGTACCATAAAAAACGCCCGTGTTTGTGGTTTAGCTCGTGCTGTTGAAGCAGATATTGATGCTTGTGCTCAAGCATTAAAAGTAGCCGATCAATTTCGTATTCATACTTTTATTTCAACTTCTGATGTTCATGTACAACAAAAGCTTCGCAAAGACTTTTCTGATGTGCAAGACATGGCTGTTCATGCGGTAAAATATGCACGTAAATTTACTGATGATGTAGAGTTTTCTTGTGAAGACGCAGGACGAACACCTATTGATAATTTATGTAGTATGGTTGAAGCAGCGATTAATGCTGGTGCAACAACGGTAAATATTCCAGATACCGTTGGCTATACATTGCCATTTGAGTTTCAAGGGATTATTACCAACCTATTTAACCGCGTACCTAATATTGATAAAGCCATTATTTCTGTTCATTGTCATAATGACTTAGGCTTAGCCGTTGCAAACTCTATGGCTGCAGTACAAGCAGGCGCTCGTCAAATTGAATGTACAATTAATGGTATAGGTGAACGCGCGGGTAACTGTTCTCTAGAAGAAATAGCCATGATAATGCAAACTCGTCAAGCATTATTAGGTGTAAAAACAAACATCAATCATCAAGAAATTGCACGTACTTCAAAACTAGTCAGTACATTATGCAATATGCCAGTGCAACTAAATAAAGCGATTGTTGGTGGTAATGCATTTAGCCATTCATCAGGTATACATCAAGATGGTATGCTAAAAGCGAGCAATACATACGAAATAATGACGCCTGAAAGTGTCGGTATTGCGAAAACTAAGCTAAACCTTACTTCGCGCAGTGGTCGCCATGTAATTAAACACCGCATGGAAAGCTTAGGTTATAAAGACAGTGATTATGATATTGAAGAACTATACGCTGATTTCTTAGCTTTAGCCGATAAAAAAGGTCAAGTTTTTGATGATGATTTAGAAGCGTTAGTATTTAAATTACAACAAAAAGATTTGAAAGATTACTACCGATTAAAAAATATTAAAGTGCAATGTGGTGATGGTGATTTTGCCACAGCAAGTATTAAATTAATTTCAGGTGATGAAAGCGAAGGTAAAATTCATGCAGCCACAGGTAATGGACCAGTAGATGCCTTATACCAAGCAATCAAACAAACTGTAGATATTGATTTTGACGTAAGTGACTACAAAATTTCGAATAAAGGTTCTGGTGAAGATGGTTTAGGCCAAGCGGACTTAGTTATCACCTGGCAAGGTCGAAATTTTCATGGTTATGGTTTAGAAACTGATGTAATTGAAGCATCAGGACAAGCACTTATTTATGCGCTAAATAGCATTCGTCGTGCAATGACTATCGCAGAGCTAAAACAAACAATAACAAACTAACTATAACTCAACGGTATTTGAATCATTCATCATCCTGAGCGCAGTTTCTTGATGAGTTAGTTTTAGTAATAAGAATAATTTCCCCAATAAGTAAGTATTGGGGAGAAAAATGAGCATAACGTTATCTTTGAGCATACTGTTCAAAGATAACGTTTTTATAAAAGATTAAAGGTAAGTAACATGTCCAACATAGCAGTTTTAGCCGGTGATGGTATCGGCCCAGAAGTAATGGTTGAAGCTAAAAAAGTTTTAACCGCTATTTCTGCCAAATTTGATATAGAAATTAGCACAACAGATTATGATATTGGTGGCGCTGCCATTGATAACCACGGTACAGCTCTGCCAGACTCAACGATGGCTGGTTGTGAAGCAAGTGATGCTATTTTATTTGGTTCAGTAGGCGGTCCTAAATGGGCGAACTTACCACCAACTGAGCAACCTGAGCGCTGCGCACTTTTAGGTTTACGTGGTCACTTTGATTTATTCTGTAACATGCGCCCTGCAACGTTACAGCCTGCCCTATCAGCTTTATCAACGTTACGTAGTGATATTTCTGAACAAGGGTTTGATGTATTGGTTATTCGCGAATTAGCCGGCGATATTTATTTTGGAGAGCCAAAAGGTCGTAAGGGTGAAGGCGAAGAAGAAACAGGTTTTGATTCAATGTTTTATTCTCGTCGTGAGATAAAACGCATTGCTCACCTTGCTTTTCAAGCTGCTCAAAAACGTGATAACAAAGTAACTTCTGTTGATAAAGCTAACGTCTTAGCAACTAGCCAATTATGGCGTCAAGTTGTTGAAGAAGTGGCTGTTGATTACCCAGAAGTTGAATTAGAGCATTTATATGTTGATAACGCAGCAATGCAGTTAGTACGTGATCCTAACCAATTTGACGTAATGTTATGTCCAAACTTATTCGGTGATATTTTATCAGATATTTGTGCAATGATTACTGGTTCAATGGGCTTACTACCTTCAGCTAGTTTGAATGAACAAGGCTTTGGAATGTATGAACCAGCAGGTGGAAGTGCTCCTGATATCGCAGGTATGGGTATAGCTAATCCAGTTGCACAAATTTTATCTGCTGCTTTAATGTTGCGCTTTAGCTTAAATGAAGATGCTGCTGCACAAGCAATTGAAGAGGCTGTTGCTGCCGCTTTAGATAACGGTATTTTAACTGCTGATTTGTTACCCGCAAATGAAAGACAAAATGCAAAAACCACCAGCGAAGTTGGTGATTATATCTGTCAACATATTACTGCACGAAAATAAGAGAGCGCTTTAACATGACCACGAGTACAGCACCGCAAACATTATATGAAAAATTATGGCAAACGCACTTAGTAGAAGAAAAATCAGGTGAAACACCATTACTTTACGTTGATCGCCATTTAATTCACGAAGTAACTTCACCACAAGCATTTGCTAATTTACGTTTTCATAATCGCCCTGTGCGCCATCCTGAGCGTACTATTGCAACAATGGATCACAACATTTCAACTCGCTCAATTAAAATTGATGCTGCTGGTGAAGGTGCTGCAAATCAATTACGTGCATTAGAAAAAAACTGTAAAGACTTTGGTATTGAACTATTTGGCATGGGTCATAAAAACCAAGGTATCGCACACGTTATGGGGCCTGAACTTGGCTTAACGTTGCCTGGCACTATCATCGTATGTGGTGATTCACATACCGCAACTCACGGTGCCTTTGGTGCATTAGCTTTCGGTATTGGTACTTCTGAAGTTGAACATGTTTTTGCTACACAGACTTTACGTCAAACAAAAGCCAAAACCATGAAAATTGAAGTTAAAGGTCATGTTGGTCAAGGCATTAGTGCAAAAGATATTATTCTTGCCATTATTGGTGAAACAGGAAGTGCTGGCGCTACTGGTTATGTGGTTGAGTATTGCGGCGAAGCCATTGAAGCATTGAGCATGGAAGAGCGTATGACCGTTTGTAATATGAGCATAGAATTTGGCGCAAAAGCCGGCTTAGTTGCTCCTGATCAAACGACTTTTGATTATGTTGAAGGTAGAGAGTACGCACCTAAAGATGATGTTTGGCAACAAGCAGTCAACGACTGGAAACAATTAAAATCAGATGATGACGCTGTATTTGATAGTGTTATTACACTAGAAGCAAAAGATATTAAAGCACAAGTTACTTGGGGCACAAATCCTGGCCAAGTAATCAGTGTTGACGGCATTGTACCTTCTCCTGATGATTTTAATGATCCTATTGAAAAAGAGTCATGTGTAAACGCTTTAGCTTACATGGACTTAGAAGCAGGTACTAAAATTACTGATATTAGTGTTAACAAAGTTTTTATCGGTTCTTGTACTAACTCCCGTATAGAAGATCTTAGAGCAGCAGCAAGTGTTGTTAGAAGTTACACAGCAAAAGGGCAAAGTGTTCAAAGCTCTATTGATGCGATTGTTGTTCCTGGTTCATATCGCGTAAAAGAGCAGGCAGAAAGTGAAGGTTTAGATAAAGCATTTACAGAAGCTGGTTTTGAGTGGCGTTTACCTGGTTGTTCAATGTGTTTAGGCATGAATGATGACGTACTTGAAGAAGGTGATCGTTGTGCTTCAACAAGTAATCGTAACTTTGAAGGTCGACAAGGGCGCGGTAGTCGCACTCATTTAGTTAGTCCTGAAATGGCTGCTGCAGCAGCAATTGCAGGTCACTTTGTTGATTTAAACGCATAATAATTTTCTTTAGCTGTTTAATATAATTAAACAGCTTTAAAAGAATCGCTACGTAAACTTTTTAGGAAAGCAAATGGAAAAATTTACCACACATACAGGCTTAGTTGTGCCTTTAGATGTCGCTAATGTCGATACTGATCAAATAATTCCAAAACAATTTTTACAAAAAACAGAACGTGTTGGTTTCGGTGTACATTTATTTCATGATAGTCGTTATCTTGATCACAGTGGCAAAGAGCCAAACCCTGAATTTGTATTAAACAAACCTGAATACAAAGATACCAGTATTTTACTTGCTCGTGAAAACTTTGGTTGTGGCTCAAGCCGTGAGCATGCACCATGGGCATTAGAAGAGTTTGGCTTTAAAGTGATTATTGCACCAAGCTTTGCCGATATTTTTTATGGAAACTGTATAAATATTGGACTTTTACCAATTAAATTAAGCGAAGATGAAATAGAGCAATTATTTGTTCAAGCTCAAGGTGCAAACCTAACATTAACCGTTGATTTAGGTAATAATAATGTTTCTTTCACTAAAGATGATGGTACAGAGATAAGCTTTACCTTTGAATTAGGTAAATTTCATAAGTATTGCTTAGAAGAAGGTGTTGATAGCGTTGGTTGGACACTAAACAAGCTCGAAACTATCGAAGCATTTGAAAGTAAAATGCCAAGCTGGCAATAAGAAAAGCACGAATAGTTAATTTATTAATGTCGAGCATCGAAAGCTAAAAGGCTATTTTCGTTACTCGACATTTTTCAACTAAGTTAATTACCAATTAGTGAGTGCTGGTAAACTGAATTTTTCCCCACGATAAATTAACACCACTTTTTGTGGCAATATTTCAAACAATTGCAATTCTTTCGTTATCATATCCCCTTGATATCTGTCTCTGCCATTAACTTTCACCCAACCCTCTCCATCTGATGCATAGATATGTTGTTCAAAAAGTAAATTAGGTACACCATTTTGTACCCACTCGGGCATTTGTGTTATTGATTTAATTTCGCTTGCTTTGCTATTGCTATTGCTATTGCTAATTTCAGTATTAACTGGTTCAGTTGATGAGCCTTTAGTTTCATTTATTGCCGTCTTAAAACGAGCCAATAAATCATCAGAAACCCCTTCCATCGATTCTAATTGGTAATTATCATCGATTGTATTTTTCTTAGCTTTTTTCATTTCAGGCTGAACTGAAATAACTTTCTGTAGCTTTTCAATTTTATCGGTAACTTCTATAACTTTTTGCTGAGAACGTTCTTTATTTTCTAATTTAGTTTTTACCAATTTCAACGGTGCAACCACCTCATTCTTACTAGTTGAAAGTGGTTCACTCTCTGTGACTTCATTACTTACATGGGTTGTCTCTATTTCAGCAACTTCCTGTTTAACTGCTTTTTTAAATGTACTACTAGGAGCAACTCCATTATTAACAATAAGGGAAGGATCCATTTGTCCAAACCAAAACCCGAATACCATTCCTAAAAAAAGCAGAACACTAATTAACGCTAGTTTTGTCTTTTTATGCTGCCACCAAACAGTAGGCAGAAAGTCATCACCTAATGCACTTCGTGCCGCTTTATAGACAGTTTTTTTATCAACTATCGTATTATTATTATTGTATGACTCCATCAATGCACTATGACAAATGATATTCACTAATCTGGGAATTCCTTGTGATAACTTATGAATTGCCGTTAATGCACTCTTGTTAAACAGCGATCTATGACAGTCAGCAACAGATAAACGATGCTTAATATACAAAGCTAATTCACTCTTATCTAATGGAAGTAAGTGATAGCGAGCCGTAATTCGTTGTGCTAATTGACGTAAATCACGACGTTTTAATAATTGCTGTAATTCAGGTTGCCCAATAAGAATCACTTGTAATAGTTTTTTAGTATTTGTTTCCAAATTTGTTAACAAACGTAATTGCTCTAAGACTTGCGGTTCTAGATGCTGTGCTTCATCGATGATCAATAATGTATTGATATCATTAGCATGATTTTTTAATAATTTCTCTGATATTTTATCCGTGAGTGTTTTTAACGTTGCACCCGTTTTGCGATAACGTATTTTAAGCTGATCGCAAATAGTTGCTAAAAGCTCTTGGCTAGATAACGTTGGATTTAAAATAAAAGCTAGTTGTGTATTGTCGGGTAAATCAGCCATTAAACAGCGACTAACAGTCGTTTTACCTGTACCCACTTCACCAGTGAGTAAAACAAAACCACCATTACTACTCACACTAGAACCACCTAAACCATGAGTTAAATGAGTTAACGCTTCACGATGGCGATCGCTCATAAATAAGTATTTAGGATCAGGGGCGATTGAGAAAGGTAGTTCACTTAACGAAAAAAAATTTGTATACATATGACCTAATAACAACTCAAAGCTAAATTAAAAAACACGTTTATGAAACTAACCTTTTGCTATGGGGATGTCTACGAATTGCGTTCATACTTACACAAAAGTTGTGATAAACTTCACTTTTTCAGTACATATATTAGGCTTATTTTTGTCAGCTAACACGACTCAATCACCAAGCGACGCATCAACTCTCGATATTTATCTTGTTGGTGGCGCAGTGCGTGACAAACTATTAAATAGAAAGGTAAAAGATAAAGATTATTTAGTAGTAGGCGCAAGTGTTGAGCAAATGCTAGCACTGGGTTTTAATCAGGTAGGGAAAGATTTCCCTGTTTTTCTACATCCCAAAACCAAGCAGGAGTATGCATTAGCACGTACCGAGCGTAAACAAGGCCAAGGTTATACTGGCTTTGATTGTTATGCTGCGGCTGATGTTACTATCGAGCAAGATTTACTACGACGTGATCTTACAGTTAACGCGATGGCAATGAGTGAAGATGGCACACTAGTTGATCCATATAATGGCCAACAAGATTTGAATAACAAGGTGCTACGTCATGTCAGTGATGCTTTTACTGAAGATCCTCTAAGGGTTTTACGTGTAGCTCGATTTGCTGCTCGTTATCACAGCCAAGGATTTACCATTGCTGATGAAACTCTAACTTTAATGACAAAGATTAGTCAAAGTGGCGAACTAGCTACGTTAAGTGCTGAACGAGTATGGCAAGAAATACAACGTGCTCTATGTGAAGAGGGAGAATATGAAAACGAAAATAAAGGTAATACGATAAAGCAGCACCCTGAAGTATTCTTCCAAGTATTGCATGAATGTCAGGCATTGAAAGTACTATGGCCAGAACTCGATATTTTATGGGGAATTCCTAATCCTCCACAATGGCACCCTGAAATATGCAGTGGTGATCATACTATGATGGTTTTACAACAAGCTGTCTTATTAACACCTAACAATCAAAATAAAACAGCTATTCGTTTTGCGGCTTTATGCCACGACCTTGGTAAGGGTTTAACCGTAAGTAAAGATTGGCCTAGCCACAGAGGCCATGAAAAATCAGGTCTTCCTTTAGTAGAAAAAATATCTAAACAACTTAAGGTGCCAAATTACTGCAAACAACTAGCCCTAAAAGTATGCGAACATCATTTACATTGCCATAAAGCCTTTCAGTTAAAAGCCAGCACCTTGTTGAGGATTTTTAATCAGTTAGATGTTTGGCGAAAACCTCAGGAATTTGAAGACTTTATTATTGCCTGTAAAAGTGATTTTCGCGGTCGACTTGGTTTTGAGAATAAAGCATACCCTCAAGAGCAATATTTAAAAGATGCTATGCAAGCTGCTTTGAAGGTAAATGCGAAAGAATTTGTAGAGCAAGGCTTAAAAGGGCTTGCTATAAAAGACGCTGTTGCTAATTCTCGCTTACAAGCGATTAAAGAGATAAAACAACAATATCAATAAATTACTTTTATTGTTCAAATAGTCTGGAGTAAAGGAATAGCCAAGTACGGCTGTTATCTTAATTTCCTAACACTTATTACTATTACAGCCCATAAGTGATGATGGTAAGAAAGTATTACATTAAGGTGTCAAACTAGACGGTAAACATTAACGATCATTTAGCGCATAGTTTGACAAAGTGCCCCTTTATATTTCCTCTTCTTCTACAAGTGTCATCAAGGAAGTGTTACCACCTGATGCTGTAGTATCAATACTGACCGTTTTTTCGGTTAAAAGCCTTTGAATTAATTTATCAAAATATTCAGAGGTAATTACTGGTAATATTGCTCCACTTCGCAAAGCGAGTTTTTCACTCATGTAATGCTTACGATCACAATGGCTTTCAACCACAACACCGGCTAACGCAGGGTGTGCAAGCATGGTTTCAAAATGACATAACTTCGCTACTTGAAAAACATGCTTATCAGCTCCTGTCGCTATGAACTTATCTCTAAACGCCAACGCTTCCTCATAAAACAGATCAGAAACAACGGTGACAACACTATTACCCGTTGCCAATGCCGTTACTAATGACATAACCCAAAAATGAAAGCTAACATTTACATCAGCAAAACAAATAATCACTCCTCTATTTTCTAGATAAAGTATATTAGACTCTCCTGTTGGTCCAGGGAGTACTTTTGGGTTTTTAAGTAGCTTTTCAATCGTAATTAATTGGTCTCTTGAAGAAGTTAATGTGCGATTTAAATCATCAGCCAAATCATCAACTATGTCGACATGAGCAACTTTTGCGAGTAACTGACGTACATAAGAGATACGTGTATTAAGCTCTGTTAAACGCCAATATTTTTCTGAAATTTCAGCTTGGTTCATTAAGCGATTAGCTTCTCTTTGATCCGTATCATTGCCTGCTAATTCATTTTGCGGGGAAGATAAGAGATCAACCTGCTCTTTATTTGGTGTAGATTTTTCTTTTACCAAACGCGTTAAGTAATTTGGTCCCCCTGCTTTAGGGCCTGTACCGGAAAGACCACGTCCACCAAATGGTTGAACACCTACAGTGGCACCAATCATATTGCGGTTTATATAAATATTACCTGCACGTGAAAGCTTAGCTAGTTCCATCGCTCTATGCTCAATGCGAGTATGAACTCCCATGGTTAAACCAAAACCTGTACCATTCACTTTTTCAATAACTTGTTCAATCTCATTTCCTTTAAAGCGAACAATATGAACACACGGGCCAAAAACTTCCTTCGTTAATACATCAATATCATTGATTTCATATAAACGAGGAGCAAAGAAGTAATGCTCAGTTTTATTCTTTACGTTATCAGCAATTACACCATTAACTATTTCATTTGATATCGAACATTCATACAACACTTTACCATGAGTTCTCATATACTCACTGTGAGCATTCAGCGCATCAAGTGCTTTTTTATCAATAACAGGTCCAATATCTGTACTTAACTTTGCAGGATTACCAATATGCAATTCTGCTAAAGCTCCCTTAAGCATTGTGATGACCTTATCGGCAATATCTTCTTGCAGAAATAAAACACGTAAAGCAGAACACCGTTGACCTGCCGATTGAAAGCCAGAAGAAATAACATCATCTATCACTTGCTCAGGTAAAGCCGTTGAGTCAACGATCATGCAGTTCTGCCCACCTGTTTCAGCAATCAATGGTACTTGGTCACCACCTCGCTCTGCCAAGGTCTGTGAAATTCGAGTTCCTGTTTCAGTTGATCCTGTAAACATAACAGCAGCAATACGTTTATCAGGTACAATTACAGAGCCTACAACTTGTCCTTGTGCAATGACGGCTTGCACAACGTTTTCAGGTAAGCCTACTGAGCGCATTAACTCAATAGCGCGTAAAGCAATTAAACCCGTTTGTTCTGCTGGTTTTGCAATGACTGTATTGCCCGTAACAATTGCAGCTGCCACTTGCCCTAAAAAGATAGCTAACGGAAAATTCCAAGGACTAATACATAAAACGACTCCACGTGCTTCAATACGTTCATCTTTGTCTAATTCAATAGCCTGTGCAGCGTAATATCGACAAAAATCAACCGCTTCACGTACTTCATCAATAGCATCTTGAGTAACCTTCCCTGCTTCTTTAATACATAAGGCAATTAATTCACTCGTATGGCGTTCTAATAAATCAGCAATTCGGTAGAGTAGAGCTGCTCGCTCATCTACTGTTGTTTTCGACCATAAAATAAACGCACTTTCTGCTTCATTCATCATTGCACGCATATCACTTTCACAATGATGATAATGAAAACCAATTATTTCACTATGATCAGCAGGGTTCTTTACTGGTATAGCTCCAGCTGGCACTTCGTTTTTGTTAAGTAAGTGTTCAACAAACCAATTATCTAAATCCTGTTTTAATGGTGATATTTCATTAATATCAGTTAGATCTAATCCCTTAGAATTATTTCTACTTCCTATAGAACTACAGCCATTACGTTTATTTTCATCTCGATATAAATCAATTGGCATAATAATCTGCCCATTGTATTTTCTCTGAAGGCGCTGTGTTTTTTCTACTGGGTCTTCAAGAAGCGACTCTACCGGTTGAGACTCATCCACAATAGCGTTAACAAATGAAGAATTTGCACCATTCTCTAGTAATCTTCGAACCAAATAAGCAAGTAAATCTTCATGGTGGCCAACAGGTGCATAAATACGACATTGAATCCCCTCGCCTGCAACAACTTGATCGTATAAAGAATCTCCCATGCCATGTAAACATTGAAACTCAAAGCCTTGTTTATCATCGCCTGCTAATTCAACTATAGTGGCCGCAGTATACGCATTATGCGTAGCAAATTGAGGATAAATTGTGTCACGATAGTCCAGTAATTTATTAGCGCATGCGTGATAAGAGACATCTGTTGAAGATTTTCTAGTAAATACTGGAAAATGACTCAAACCATCTTTTTGAGCATTTTTAATTTCTGTATCCCAATATGCTCCTTTAACTAAGCGCACCATCATACGACGATTTGTTCTCAATGTTAAATCTCTGAGCCATTCAACAACAAATATTGCTCGCTTTTGATACGCTTGCAATGCGATACCAAAACCTTGCCACTCACCTAAATCTGTATCAGTAAAAACTGCTTCAATGATATCTAATGAAATATCTAACCGCTCAGATTCTTCTGCATCAACGGTCAAACCAATGTTGTATTGCTTAGCTTGCAGACAAAGAGCTTTTAGTTTTGGTACCAGCTCAACCATTACTCTAGATTTATGTGTAAACTCATAACGGGGATGAATAGCTGATAGTTTTACTGAAATACCAGGTACTCTACGTGGATCATTTTTACCTGACGCAACAGCTACTTGCCCTATTGAATCAATAGCATCTTGATAAGATTTTAAGTAACGGTCTGCATCGTCCATGGTTCTAGCGCCTTCGCCGAGCATGTCATAAGAGTACACATAACCTTGTTGCTCTTTAGTGGCTGCCCGAGTCGTTGCAGCAGTAATGGTTTCACCCATGACGAATTGTTTACCCATAACCTTCATAGCTAGGTTCATCGACTTTCTGATAACAGGCTCACCTAATCGTCCGAGTGTTTTTTTCAATAAACCGAAGCGATCTTGTTTTTGTTTATCAGCAAAATTAACCATGGAACCGGTGATCAATAATCCCCATGAAGAAGCATTAACAAAAAGAGAGTCGCTTGAACCTAAATGAGAACTCCACTGACCTTGTGATATTTTATCTCGTATCAGTACATCTTGAGTGTGTTTGTCTGGAACACGTAATAATGCTTCAGCTAAGCACATCAGCACGACACCTTCCTCAGATGAAAGTGAGTATTCATTCAATAAAGCATCAATTGCTCCATTTCCAGATTGATCTTCACGAATTTTTAATACGATTTTACGCGCACGTTCCCACGCCCTACTTCTCGCACTAACATTTACTTCTGCATAGGGAAGAATATGATCAACAACGACATTTTCGTCGATACGATAAAATTCACGAATTTTTTGGCGGATAGGACAATCCGTCAGTAATGAGCCTGTAAAAAGCATAGTCAATCCTCAAAATACGTATAACCAATTAAGTATGCTCGATACAAGCATAGGCTTTCGAAATTGGTCTGAAGCTACCTATATCTATTATAGTTAGCTTTTTAATGAATAAGTTTAAGAAGGATTTTAATTTGAACTCAGCAGAATGTGCTGGTTATTTTTAGGTTTTTTCCATATTTAAAATGGAAAAGCCACAATTAACAATAGAAAATACTATTATTAATTGTGGCTTTATTTTTTACAATAAAATACTAAGCTAGAAATTAGTCACTAGTGATACGTGTTATATCTGCACCTAATGCTTGTAATTTATCTTCAATACGTAAATAACCACGATCAATATGGTAAATACGATCAACTTGTGTAGGAGTTTTAGCTACCAAACCAGCTATCACTAAACTTGCTGATGCGCGTAAGTCTGTTGCCATCACTTGAGCACCATTGAGTGAATCAACACCTTTGACAATAGCCGTATTACCTTCAAGCGCAATATCTGCACCCATGCGTTGTAATTCAGGTACATGCATAAAGCGATTTTCAAAAATAGTTTCTATAACCGTTGCGGTGCCTTCTGCTAACACATTCATTGTCATAAATTGTGCTTGCATATCCGTAGGGAATGCAGGATGCGGTGCCGTTTTAACATTTACTGCTTTAGGTTTTTGAGTCATAGATAGTTCTATCCACCCTTCCCCATCTGCATTTTCACCTGTTGTAATATCTGCGCCAGCTTCTGTCAGTTTTGACAACACAGCCTCTAAAACTGAAGGGTCTGTATTTAAACACTTAACTTTCCCTTGCGTCACTGCTGCTGCAACTAAAAAAGTACCTGTTTCAATTCTATCAGGCATTACTCGATATTCAGTACCACGAAGCTCTTCTACCCCTTCAATTGTTAAGGTATTAGTACCTGCACCTGTTATCTTGGCGCCCATACTAATAAGGCAATTAGCGAGATCAACAATTTCTGGCTCACGTGCAGCATTTTCAATAACCGTTGTGCCCTCAGCAAGCGCAGCAGCCATCATTAAGTTTTCTGTGCCCGTAACACTAACAATATCCATAAAGATATTGGCACCAACTAAACGTCCTTGCTTTTTAGCAACGATATAACCATTTTCCACTTCTATATCAGCAGCCATCGCTTTTAAGCCCTGAATATGTAAATTCACCGGGCGAGCACCTATAGCACAACCACCAGGTAAAGATACTTCAGCATGTCCCATGCGAGCAAGTAAAGGGCCAAGTACTAAAATAGAAGCGCGCATAGTTTTAACTAAATCATAAGGTGCACAACATTCAGTAATATGACTGGCATCAATGCTTAACGTTTCCTCATTTAACCATTGAGTTTTAGCCCCTAATTGGCCAAGTAGTTTTACCGTAGTTAAAATATCATTTAGCTGAGGTACATTACGAAAAACAATGGGTGTTTTTGATAATAGTGCTGACATTAAGATAGGGAGTGCGGCGTTTTTAGCCCCAGAAATGGTGACTTCACCACGTAGTGGCTTGCCACCAATAACTTTAAATGCGTCCAAAATGACTTACTTCTTTCTTATGATTAATTAAAATAAATTGACTATACAATCAGTATTACATGCCTTTACATATTAAACAATTTATCACGCTGCCATTGCTCTTTAGTAAAAGTTTTAACTGTTACAGCATGAATACTGCCATCTTTGATTGGACCTGCTAATGCTGCAAAAACCACTTGCTGGCGCTTAACTCGAGATAAATCAGCAAACATATCCGCTACAGCCATAACACTACATTGTGAACCGTCAAACTTTACATGAAGTTCATCGAGTGTAAGAGTGTCGTTAATAAGTTTTTCAATTTCTTGTACTTCCAAGAGTAATTCCTCTATTAGGGTAGTTACATCAAGTGAATCTATTCATCACTTAATATTATTATTTAACAGGCAAAAAGCCTTCAACGCCGCTTAAGCGAATCAATTTATCTAATTTAGTAGGTATATTTACAAAAGTTAATTGGCAATTATCTTTTTCTGCTCGTTCTAATAAATAAAAAAGCCAGGCTAAGCCAGCAGTATCTGCATGTGTAAGCTTTGCTAAATCAAGTATAGTCGATGACGGTTTAAATAATTCTTTAATGCTTTTATTCGTAATTTGCATTATGGAATGGCGAGTCAATTCACCTACTAGCTCTGCTGCAGAAGTCGCTATATTTAAGGTTATTTTTGCCATATATTTACCCTGTCTCTTATACACATCTCCGAGCCCACGAGACGTAGAGGAATCTCGT
>OJGT01000050.1_pt1 | contig 36113 bp, 30 predicted proteins | sample 1595031 | NCBI WGS metagenome assembly OJGT01 (sample SAMN05416857, study PRJEB24817) | seawater metagenome | isolation source: Sea water | place: Canada:Atlantic | collected 2013-11 | reverse complement strand
CTATCCTCTTCGTCGGCAGCGTCAGATGTGTATAAGAGACAGCAGGAAGATCAATGCAACTTATCAAGCGCAAGCATGGGGAAGAACAACCATATTGGCCAGCAGGCCCATTTAAAATTAGATTACCTTTTGTTCATTATCGCTGGGAATTACCAGAAATGATTCAAGGTTTCTTTATGTTTGTGGTTGGTTTAGCCATGATTCCTCTACTTCAAAACTACCTAGGCATGCCTTATGAAGCAGCATTAGCTTTTACTTTTATTGCTGGTATAGGTTATATATTACCCGCTTTACTCGGTGTACCTTTAGTACCCGGTTGGATTACACCTGCTATTCCTGTGGTATTACTTTATTTAAAAGGTTTTGAACCAGGCCCTGAAGCAATCAGAGCATTGTTTGCTTTACAAATTGAAGTTTCAATAATCTTCCTTATTTTAGGTGCAACACGTTTAGGCTCTAAATTAGTTGACGTTATTCCAAACTCACTAAAATGTGGAATAATTATTGGTGCTGGTATGGCAGCAATGATGGGCGAATTAAAAGTGGGTGGTCGTATTGATTCAACGCCTATCTCATTAATTGTTGGCTCTATTATCTCGGCCTATATTTTATTTTCACTGTCATTTAAAAATGTTATCAATGAAAACACTTTTGCTCAAAAAATAGCAAACTTTGGTATGGTTCCTGGCATGATCATAGCCATGATAGTTGGTTGGACTGTAGGTGAGTATCCATTACCTGAAATAGAATGGGGCATCACTAATCCAAACTTTTCATTAATGTGGGAATATTTACCGTTTACTGTTGGTTACCCTGATTGGGAAGTATTCTTACTTGCTATACCAACAGCAATCATTGCCTATGTTATTGCCTTTGGCGATATCCTTGTTGGTTTCACACTGGTTAATCGTGTTGATCATATTCGTAGCGATGAAAAAATTGAAGAAAGCGTTGACCGTGTTCATTTAGTTACAGCTATCCGTAATGGTTTCCACGCATTTTTAGCGCCATGGCCTGGTTTAGCAGGTCCGTTATGGACAGCTGCTCACGCAACTGTTGCAGAACGTTATGCTATGGGTCGTAAATCAATGGAGTCTATTTACAGTGGCGGCGGTACTTTCTGGATGAGTGGCTTATTAGCTTTATTCGCTTTACCTCTAGTAACATTATTCAAACCAGTATTACCAATTGCTCTTTCACTTACGTTAATCCTTACTGCTTATATTTGTATTATGGTAGGTATGGAACAACTTAAAAATTCAACAGAGCGCGGCGTTGCCGGTATTGTTGCAGTTACCTTAGCGATGCCAGATCCAAAATCAACTATGTATGCTGTATGTATTGGTGTAATTCTTTATGTTCTGATTGAAAGACCTAGACTAATGGGTAAACATAACAGTGAAGATAACATCATCTTTGCTGATGAAGGCCAAGATGAAATGGCAACAACTACGCCTAATAATACTTAGCACTAGGAGATATATAAATGAATAACATAAATATTTTTGAGCAATATTTAGAGCCAAATGAAGCTAACTACATGGCGTTAACGCCGATTTCATTTTTAGAAAGAGCGGCATTTGTATACCCAAATAAAACAGCAACAGTGAATGGTGATATTCGTCACTCTTGGTTAGAAGTATTTGATCGTTGTACTCGTTTTGCTAGTGCGTTATCAAAACGTGGTATTGGCCGTGGTGATACGGTGTCGGTTATCGCACCCAATATCAGTGAACATTTTGAGTTACATTTTAGTGTACCAATGAGCGGTGCTGTACTTAACTCAATTAATACACGTCTTGATGCAGAAGCTATTGCTTTTATTCTTGTGCATGCTGAAACTAAAGTGCTAATTACTGATAAAGAATTTAGCCCTGTAGTTAAAAAAGCACTACGTATGATTCCACATAAGCCTTTAGTTATCGATATTGACGATCCTAACTTTAACGAAGGTCAATTAATTGGTTCATTAACCTATGACCAATTACTTGAAGAAGGCGATAGTGACTTTGAAACGCTTCGTCCAGTTAACGAATGGGATGGAATTACCTTAAACTATACATCAGGTACAACCGGCGATCCTAAAGGGGTTGTTTACCATTATCGTGGTGCTTACCTAAATGCGGTAAGTAATGTGATGTCTTGGAGTATGGGTGAGCATCCAGTTTATTTATGGACGCTACCAATGTTCCATTGTAATGGTTGGTGTTTCCCTTGGTCTATTGCCGCAACAGCGGGTACAAGTGTTAGTTTACGTCATGTACGTGCAGAGCCTATTTTCAATTTAATTCAAACAGAAAAAGTAGGTTACTTTTGTGGTGCTCCTATTGTATTAAATATGCTTAATGGCGCAGATGCTTCATTAAAAGCAGATATTAATCATCCTGTTAAAGTAATGACAGCTGGTGCTCCACCACCGGCTTCTGTCATTGAAGGTATGGAAGCAACAGGTTTTAAAGTAACGCATACCTACGGTTTAACTGAGACTTATGGTCCTTCTGTTGTTTGTGCTTGGCATGACGAATGGAATGATGAAACGCCTGAGAAACAAGCTAAATTAAAATCTCGCCAAGGTGTTCGTTCACCAATGCTTGATCAATTAATGGTTGCAGATCCTGTCACTTTAGAGCCAATGCCAAAAGATGGTAAAACTGTTGGTGAAATATTCATGAAAGGTAACTTAGTGATGAAAGGTTATTTGAAAAACCCTTCAACCACACAAGCGGCTTTTGAAGGTGGATGGTTGCACTCAGGTGACATCGCGGTTTGGCATGCTGATGGTTATATTGAAATAAAAGATCGTTCTAAAGACGTGATTATTTCTGGTGGTGAAAATATTTCAAGTGTTGAAGTAGAAGATATTTTATACCGTCATCCTAAAGTTCAAGAAGTGGCTGTGGTTGCAAAACAAGATGATAAGTGGGGAGAAACTCCTTGCGCATTCATTACACCAATGCCAGATGTTGAAGTAACTAAAGAAGAAATCATTGCCTTTTGTCGTGACAATATGGCGCATTTCAAAACACCAAAAACGATTATCTTTGGTGAGTTGCCAAAAACATCAACCGGTAAAATACAGAAGTTTGTTCTTCGTCAAGAAGCAAACAAATAATGTAAAACGCTTTGCTGAATAGTAGCTCTCCACCCTTCCAAACGCTACTATTTTTTGGGCTGGCTTCTCGCCAGCCCTTTTTTTATAATACCCTCATCGTTTACTTGAACACAGGTGGTTCATGTTTTTACAACAAAAATTATCTCGTACTTTCTTCTCTGCAATCACCTCTATTTTATTAGTTTTACTCATTGGTATTTATTGGTATTCAGTGCCACTAATTAATAAAGAAATTTATAAGATTGAAAAAAATGCTAGCCGTCTAGTTTTAAATAATGTTTTTGAATTAGCCAGTAATATGCAGCTCAACTCAAAGCCGCGTAAAGAAGAAGTCGTTCACCGATTACGTCAAATTATCAAAAACAGTGTTATTGCTAAAACAGGTTACCTCTTCATTTTTGATGAGCAAGGCAACATGCTACATCACCCAAACCCGAACATTAATGGTACCAACGCCTTAGAGCTCAAAAACCCAAAAACTAACGGACTTATTTTACAAGAACTTATTGCTGTAGCCGATACCGGACAAGAGCTTGAGTATGACTGGGATAAACCTAGCGATGCCAATAACTATAGCTATGGCAAACTATCTCTAGTTCGCCATCTCCCTGAGCTAGGCTGGTATATTTGCTCATCCGTTTATATAGATGAATTACAAAGTAGCGGACAACTGCTCAGCCAACGAATTTTAACCATGGGCTTTATCGCCTTTATGTTTGCTATCTTTTTTGCCTTGATCTTCTCCTACTGGGTGACTAAACCCATTAATGCTCTTGCGTCGATTGCTAAAAAAGTCAGCCAAGGGGATTTGAGCATCAATAGTGGTATATCACGTGCTGATGAGTTAGGTGTTTTAGGTAAAGCATTTGATGACATGGTTAATCAAATGCGTGAAAACATTGAAATGCTCGACTTAAAAGTTGCCTCACGAACACAAACCTTGGCTACAACCAATACACAGCTGCAACAGGCAATGGTTGAAAGTCAAAAAGCACAAGAACAATTAGCCCATTCTCAGCATATCAATGCTGTTGGGCAACTTGCTGGTGGATTAGCACATGACTTTAATAACATACTCACTATTATTTTAGGTAACCTACTTGCAGCCCAACAGGATAACGAACGTAATAAACCTTTGCTCTCACGTTTATTACCCGCAATAACAGCTTCACGAAAAGGTAGCGATATAACCAATCGGTTATTAGCTTTTTCTCGACGACAGTACTTACTCCCATGTAGAGTAAATATGACTGAAATCATTAGTGAGACAATTGAATTACTCAAAGGATCTTTACCCAGTAAAATAGCAATAGAGACAAGTTTTTCAAGTGATGAATTACAAGTTTATGTTGATGCAAATCAGCTAGAAAATTGCTTAATTAATTTAGTGCTCAATGCAAAAGATGCTATGCCAAATGGCGGTGTTATTACCCTTATGGTTAAAAAGAGAGAAGTCGAGAGTACCTTACAATATGATGAGGAAGTTGTCTTAGGTGAGTATATTGATATAACCGTAGTAGATAATGGTTGTGGTTTTAGTGAACAGGCTATTAGTAAAGCATTTGAACCATTTTTTACCACAAAATCTACCCATCAAGGTTCTGGTCTTGGCTTAAGTATGGTTTTTGGTTTTATAAAACAGTCTCAAGGTTATATTCGCATTATCAATCGAGACACTGGCGGGGCTGAAATATCATTACTTTTACCCCTACTTTCCTATAAAAAAGAAGATGAAAGCACTAAAAATATTATTCAAGACAATAAAGAAATAGTTAAGGAATCTGATTTTTCAAATAAATTAATTTTATTAGTTGAAGATGATCATGATGTGCGCGCTATCATTAGAGAGCAATTAATTTCTTTTGGCTTAAATGTCATCGAAGCAAATGATAGCGACGAAGCTGAACAACTTATTGATACTATTAATGACTTATATGGTATGGTTTCAGATATCAGTATGCCGGGTAAAAAAGACGGTTTTGAGCTTGCTGCCTTATTAAAAAGTCGCTCTAAAAACTGTAAAATTGTACTGATGAGTGGCTATTTTCAACAAAATGAACAGCCAAATGAAGATACGCCCATTTTATTAAAGAAACCTTTTGTAGCAAGTAAATTATTTCAGGCATTACAATAAAAAAAAGAGGTGCCATACTTTTGAATACTAAACCGTTAATTTACGTTATTGATGATGAAGCCGAGATATGTGAGTTAGTTTGTCTTGAGCTAGAACGCTATAATTTTAATACGCAAGCATTTACCACGGGTGAACAAGCTTTACTGGCAATAAAGAAACAGCTGCCTTCTCTTTGTATTATTGATCTTGGCTTACCTGATATGGATGGCTTATCTTTAGTAAAGAAACTTTATGATGAGAAGAAAATCGGCGTAATCATTCTGTCTGGTCGAAATAGCTTACCTGATAAAGTACTGGGATTAGAGCTTGGTGCTGATGATTATATTGGTAAACCTTTTGATCCACGTGAGCTTGTTGCTCGTGTAAAGAGTATAGTTCGCCGTGTTGTCGTGAATGACTCACCTACTCCGCCACTGCAAGTTGCTAGCTTTGGTGATTGGACATTTCAGCAATCGACACTGACATTGCGCAATAGTAAAGGCGAAAGCTTTATGCTGAGCGCTGCAGAAACTGAAATTCTTATGATATTACTTAATGCTCCAAGGCAAATATTGTCACGAGAACGGTTACTAAGCGAAGATGCAACATCGTTTGATCGAAGCATTGATGTAAGGATGTCACGATTAAGAAAGAAAATAGAACAAGATCATAAAAACCCAAAAATTATAAAAACAGTTTATGGTGCTGGTTATATTTTCACATTAGAAGTTACTTGGCAGTAAACAATACTTAAAATTAGTCTACTTCACTAATCCATGCTAACTGAATTGCTTCTAGTACACGTTCACCACAATGGTTAGGATCATCATTAAAACGTTCAAGATCGAGTACCCATTGTCTTAATTCAGTAAAATGTAGTGTTAATGGATCAACATCAGGATGTTCTTCCATTAAATCAAGTGCTATTTCTAAAGAGTCTACCCATCTTAAACCTTGAGATGTCATGTCATGTTCCTATTTAAAAAAGTAAATTAAACCACAAGTAATCAATTACTAGCATTAGTATAAGCCAAAATAAGAGTAATCGCGCTTTCTTACAAAATGGGCAGTCAGTATTCCACCATTTTTTTATCTGATTAATTAACGGTTCTTTTGTCATAAATTTACTAATTAACCAACTATTTAGATCATAATTTAGTTTATGGTTCAAGGTGATGCAACAGTAGCATTATCCGCGTTCTTAATAAAAGAAAAACTCGCCGAAGCGAGTTTTTTAAAGGTTCAAAAAAGGAGCTAACCTAATTTTTAGTTTTTACAGGGAAGCCTCTATCACGCATTAATGCTTTAACATCAGCATCTCTACCTCTAAATGCACGATAAGCCTCTGCTGGATCAACAGCATTACGCACGCTAAATAAATGCTCCACTAATTTGGCAGCAACATCAGCATCATAATAACCACCTGGTGATTCTGCAAATGCTTCGGCAGCATCCGCTGTTAACACTTCAGCCCACATATAACCATAGTAGCTTGAAGAGTATCCTTCACCACTGAAAACATGTCCAAACTGTGTTGAGCGATGACGCATTACAATTTGCTCAGGCATATTTAAAGCGGACAGTGTTTCACGTTCAAATTTTTGTGCATCAATATTAGTAGGATCTACCGTATGAAACTTCATATCAACTAAAGCAGATGCTAAATATTCTGTTGTTTTAAAGCCTTGGTTAAACGTTGCTGCTTGTTTAATTTTCGCAATTAGCGCTGCAGGCATTGGTTCGCCAGTTTTGTAATGTACTAAATAATTATTAATAACATCATCCGTTGCTAACCAATGTTCAAGTAGTTGAGATTGAAACTCAGTGTAATCTCTTACGCCACCATTTAATGTAGGGTAAGCAACATTTGAAGATAAAAAGTGTAATGCATGCCCAAACTCATGGAAGTAAGTTTCTGCATCAGACCATGAAATTAATGTTGGCTGACCATCAGTTCCCTTACTAAAATTCGAGTTATTAGAAGATAAAACATTTTTCTTACCATCAAAGGTCGTGTGGCTGCGATAAGTAGTAGCCCAAGCACCTGAACGCTTCCCTTTACGTGCAAACGGATCTAAATACCATAAACCAATATGTTCATTTGATGTTTTATCTGTCACTTCCCATACGCGAACATCTTCGTTAAAAACAGGTACTGAACCATCAGTTATTTCACTAAACTCAAAGTTGAACAAACGACCTGCTACATAAAACATAGCTTCGCGAAGTTTATTTAGCTGTAGATACTGCTTAACTTCATCTGAATCTAAGTTGTATTTATCTTTTCTTACTTTTTCTGCATAGAAGCGGTAATCCCACGGTTCAATTTTTTCTATGCCATCTTGTGCTTTGCCAATAGCAAGCATATCAGCAACTTCTTCATCAACACGTGCAATAGCTGCTGGCCAAACTCCTTCCATTAATGCAATTGCATTTTCTGGTGATTTAGCCATGCGATCTTCTAATCGCCAAGAAGCATAATTTTTATAACCTAATAAGCCAACACGTTCATGTCTAAGTTGTAAAATTTCAGCGATGATAGCGTTATTGTCAAATTCGTCACCATTATTCCCGCGATTATAATAACTGTTCCAAACCTTTTGACGAAGCTCACGCTCTGTTGAATAGGTTAAAAATGGGTCCATTGATGAACGAGTATTAGTGATTGCCCATTCACCTTTATGATCACGCGCTTTTGCAGCTGATGCTGCAACACTAACGACTGAGTCAGGCAAACCACCCAGTTGATCTTTAGTCAAATATAAAACATAGCTTTCTTCATCTGCTAAAACATTGTTACCAAATTTGGTGTGTAAACCTGCCAATGTTTGATTAATTTCAGCATAACGCTTTTTAGCTTCCCCGTGTAGCGTTGCGCCATTTCGTGCAAAGCCATTATAAGTAAGTAACACTAGGCGTTGCTGGTCTGGAGAAAGTGCTTTTACTTCATCACTGTTATAAACAGCTTGAACTCGCGTAAATAATTTTTCATTTTGATTTATTTTAGAGAAAAATGCTGAAAGTCTTGGTGCCATTTCAGCCTGAATTTTACGAAATTCAGGTGAAGATTCATTTGAACTCCAAATACCCCAGTAAGTAAAAACGCGATCTAAATCGCCTCCTGTTTTCTCCATCGCAACAATTGTATTTTCAAATGTAGGCGCTAAAGGGTTATTAGCAATGGCATCAATTTCTGCAAGATTAATTCTCATGCCTTCTTCAATCGCAGGAATTAAACCGATAAGTGACACTTTATCAAACGCAGGCACACCTTGATAAGGACCTTGCCATTTAGCAAGTAACAACGCTTTTGCTTGCTCTATTTCACTAACATTCTCTGCTGATTTAACTTTGTTGATTTTATCTGTTGTATTTTCATTTGCACTTTCAATTACAGTATTGTCGCTAGTACAAGCCATCAGTAAGCTTGAAAGTAAAAATGTCGATAATAGTGTTTTTTTCATAGTATTCCTCTAACTCGAATGTTAATAATTGAGTAGCATCAATTAAATTTAATTGGAAATCACGATCACCAAGTTAACATTATGTTAACAAAACTTACTTAATATTTATATAATTTAATCTTTCATATCTTAATACCAAGAAAACTCTTTGTTTAATAAGGAAAAAACACCTATTCATCTGAGCTAAGGAATAAGGTTACTATTGTTTTTTTGAGATTTATTGATCTAAGTGGAGAAAGTAAACAAAGGATTCATTACAATAGCCCCGTTAATATTTTTAAGTTTAAAGAAGATACAAATGATGCAGATTACCGATTTGAAAAAAGAGCAAGAAATCACACCATTACTACGATTAGGGTTTCGTCCCTTTTTTCTCAGCGGCGCTATTTTTAGTGTAGTGGCGATTATTTTATGGCTATTAATGTATAAGGGCACCGTTAGTTTATTACCGTTAGGTGGTGGCTATTGGTGGCATATTCATGAAATGGTTTTCGGATTTGGCGGTGCCATTATTGCTGGTTTTTTACTTACTGCTGTACAAAACTGGACAGGTGCTCGTGGGGCACAAGGCACAACATTACTGATATTATTTTTAATATGGTTAGCAGGTCGCATCTTATTATTGATGCCTACTATTCTACCAAGTACTTTAATAACTCTAGTCGATATAAGCTTTTTACCCGCAGTTGCTTATGTATTAGCCAAGCCATTAATCGCTATCAAGCAATACCGAAACTTATTTTTTGTTCCTTTATTATTTTTGTTTACATTAGCTAATTTAGAAATGCATCTAGCTATTTATTACCCTCAAACTTTTACAACTGCCTATGCAGGATACACAGGGGTAATGCTGGTAACATTTTTAATGTCAGTTATGGCCGGGCGTGTAGCGCCAATGTTTACCGCAAATGGTACCAAAACTCAAAAAGCAACTCCGTTACCTTGGTTAGATAAAGCAACTAACGGTAGTTTAGCCATTGCTATGATTTCGTTATTAATCGAACCTCTTACTGGTTTCTCTAATCAATTCTTTGGCTTTATTCTAATCGTTTCAGGAATATTTCAAACGATGCGTTGGTTGCGATGGAAGCCTTGGATTACTTTAGGTGTTCCATTACTCTGGTCTTTACATATCGCAATCAAGTTTATTGCGTATGGTTTAATTATTTTAGGCGTTAGCTACTTAATGCCTGAAGTACCAAGTAATCATATTTGGCACTTATTAACAGTTGGCGGTATGGGTGGTTTAATTTTAGCAATGATTTCACGCGTATCTTTAGGCCACACAGGACGCCCACTATCTCCGCCTAAAGCCATGACAGCTGCTTATATATTTATAACTTTAGCTACAATAGTTCGAGCTTTTGGTCCTTGGGCTTTACCTGAAAAAACCACCCTGTTCATCGACATCAGTGGTACATTTTGGATATTTGCTTTTGGTATATTTGTGATAACTTATGCACCAATGCTAATGAAAGCAAGAGAAGATGGAAGACCTGGTTAGTCCATTAATTAAACATGTATTTTAACTCGTAACATATATTGGAAAACTCGATATGAAAGCCGTATTTTTAGACTGTAGCACTTTTAGTTCACATATCTCTTTTACGGCTATTGAACAACAGGTAAGTAACCTTACCTGTTACGATATTACCAATAGTGAACAAGTTGTTGAACGAAGTAAAAATGCATCAGTACTCATCACTAATAAAGTTGTATTAACTGCTGAATTATTAACACAACTGCCTGCGCTAAAGTTAATCTGTATTGCTGCTACAGGTTATAATAATGTTGATATTGAAGCCGCAAAAAAACTAGGTATAGCCGTCACCAATGTTAGCGGTTATGCTGGCTCTTCTGTTGCTCAATATATCATGGCGCAAATATTAGATTACTATCAACAAACGTCTCACCATAATGCCAATACGACACAAGGGCATTGGCAAAAAAGCGATACTTTTTGTTATCACGGTAATGCCATTACCGAACTTGCAGGAAAAACATTAGGTGTCATTGGTCATGGCAATTTAGGACAAGCCGTCACTCAACTTGCAGAAGCCTTTGGCATGAAGATTTTAATCAGTGAACGGATAAATAGCCCTAAAATTCGCCAAGGTAGAGTAGCGTTTGAAGAAGTCATATCACAATCAGACATCATCAGCTTACATTGTCCACAAACAACAGATAACGAAAACTTAATCAACTCCGATATTTTAGCTAGAATGAAACCAACAGCCATGCTTATTAATACAGCACGTGGGGCACTTGTTAATAGTATCGACTTATTAACAGCATTAAAAAACCAACAAATAGCTTATGCCGTACTCGATGTATTAGAACAAGAACCACCACCAGCTAATCACCCATTACTAAATGCCAAATTAGCTAATTTAAAAATTACAGCTCATATTGCTTGGGCAAGTAGTGAAGCACAGCAAAGATTAATTAATCTTCTAAGTAAAAATATAAGGGCTTTTGAAAACAATGAAGCTTTAAATAGGCTTGATTTGTAACGAGTTAATTTTTTGTACTTTTTTCTACCGATAGATACATTGACAGTTTTGCCACTTGTGCTAATTCTTCTTCAGATAGAGCACCGTATAGTCTAGGATAACTCCAACCATATCCCCATCGAAAACTTGTTGGTAAGTAAGGAGTTCCACCAACTCTGACACCCACTAACATTAATGCCGCAATAGTTGGTTCACCCACTTGCATAACACATGTTTTGAGCTGTTTGTCTGAGTTTAGGCGCTGTTGATAGGTGCCACCTTGCCAGTAATCAAAATCATGCTGTTGACAACATGCTAACCATAAATCCTTCTGTGCAATTGTACCATCTGGAAAAGCGCTACAACCGTCACTGGTAAATGGTTTGAGAGTGTCTGCTTGCACTGTTGAATAAAACAAAATCAAACTAACAATAAAGAAGAGCTTTTTCAAAAGGTCACTTGCCAATCAATCGCTACTTTATTCTTTTGGGTTAACCAAGTATTCGCTTTTGAAAAGTGCTGACAACCAAAAAAACCGCGATAAGCTGAGAGTGGCGATGGATGAGATCCATTTAAAACTAAGTGTTTGCTTGAGTCTATATCACGCCCTTTCTTTTGAGCATGAGCACCCCACAAAATAAATACACAACCATCATTATGCTGATTAAGTTGTGAGATTATTTGGTCGGTAAAACGCTCCCATCCTAATTTAGCATGTGAGTGTGCTTTACTTTGTTGCACAGTAAGTACGGTATTAAGTAACAATACCCCTTGCTCTGCCCATGACGTCAGATTGCCATGATTTGGCGTATTAAAGCCTTCAATATCAGTATTGAGTTCTTTATAGATATTAACTAGAGATGGAGGGATTTTAATATGCTTAGTGACAGAAAATGCCAAACCATGTGCTTGTGGCTGATGATGATAATCACCCTTGCCAACACCATGGTAAGGATCTTGTCCTAATATAACGACTTTTATATCCGCTAAATCACAATATTCAAATGCATTGTAGACATCCTTTTCCTCGGGGAAAATAGTAATGCCTTGTGCTCTTTGTTTTGTGATTTCCTTTTGCAACTGGCAATAGTAATCTTGCTGTTTCTCTTGCTCAATTATCTGTTGCCAGTGAGGTTTTATCATTTTATTTTCTTATTTCAAGAAAGTACTATGCTAATAAATAAGCACGTAAATCAGCAAATTCACTACTCATGTCTTTCGACAAGATAGGCTCACCTGCACAATCTGCTAACTCTTTTGGTAAACCAAGTGGCTGACCTAAAATGCTTTCAACTACATCCTTAAATTTAGCTGGATGTGCAGTACCTAAAAAGACACCAAATTCACCTTCAATCGCATTATATTGCAACGCTTTATATGCAACAGCAGCATGTGGTTCACTAATATAACCCAACTTGCTTAACTGGATAACGGTAGATTGAGTTTGCTCTTCATCAATTGAAACTGAGCTTACACTACCCTCTTCAACAATGCCTGATTTAAGCATGTGTTCAACACGCGGCCAGTTGTTTGGATTACTCACATCCATTGCATTCGAGATAGTTGCAACGGTCTCATTAGGAGTCCATTCACCTGTTTCTAAGTAGCGTGGAACCGTATCGTTAAGGTTAGTTGCCGCAATAAAACGTTTAATAGGTAAACCCATTGCTTTAGCAAATAAACCCGCGGTTAAGTTACCAAAATTACCACTTGGAATAGAGAAAACAATATCGCCTAAACTCTTTTTAGCACGAGAAATTTGCGCTACTGCTTCAAAGTAATAACAAATTTGTGCCAGTAAACGGCTGATATTGATTGAGTTGGCTGAATTTAAACCAATCGTCGTTGATAGTTCGGTATCACTAAACGATTGCTTCACTAATGCTTGGCAATCATCAAAATCACCTTCAACACATAGCGTTTCAATATTATCACCTAAGGTAGTGAACATTTTCTCTTGTAATAAAGATATTTTGCCTTTCGGGTACATGATAACTACACGAATATTATCAATACCATGAAAAGCATGCGCAACCGCAGCACCAGTATCACCGGAGGTAGCTGTTAAGATGGTTAATGGCTTTGTTTGACCACTTGCCTTAGCATCTTTAGCAACAAATGTTTGCAAACACTTGGCCATAAAACGCGCACCAAAATCTTTAAAAGCTAACGTTGGACCATGAAATAATTCTAAAATGGCTCGATCGTTCGCAATAGGTTGCATTTGAGCCGGAAAATTAAAGGCATCGGTTACGATGTCAGTTAATTCTTTTTCAGTTAAGTCTTCTTCAACAAAAGGAAGTAATATCTTAACACTACGCTCAACCATCGGCATTGCTAAAAGTGCTTCAATATTATCAAATTTAGGCATAGTTGTAGGGAAAAATAACCCTTGATTCTTACCTAAACCTTGTTTAACTGCACCAGCAAAACTAACTTGCTCGTCATTTTCTTTTAAGTTATAAAATTTCACGTTAATTTCTCATTTTAAATTTTTGTATCAATTTTTCAGCAAATTCAACATGAACAGAGTATCTCTTTCATGTTGAGTTTCATACGGTGCAATAGCGTTGAACTAAGGTTCAACCTTGTTTATACCTCAATTGCGCCTTCATCATCAACTAAACATACATGTACAAAACCAAGATCTGTTTGTAAATAGTTTTCTTGCAACCAGTCAGCAAAGCTTTGCGCTTGTTGCTCACTATCACACACACAAAATAATGTTGGTCCAGAACCAGAAATACCCACAGCTAAGCTACCTTGTGCAATAAGATAGTCATGTGCTTGTTGATATTTTGGTAATAAATTCTTTCTATAAGGTTCGGCAACTACATCAGTTAACACTGAAAAAGCCTGTGCTTTATCTTGTCGATGACAAGCATCAACAAACGTTGCTAAATTTTGGCCATAGCTTATCACATCTGCTCGACTATAACTTGTTGGTAAAACATCACGAGCGGCTTTGGTTGAGACTTCAATGCCAGGGTATGCCATTACATAATAACAACCAGTAAAGTCTGGTAAGGCGCGACTAATTATGTCGCTATCAGGTACCATCAATTGTAAGCCTCCTAAATAACAAGGGGCAACATTGTCATAGTGTAAACTACCACTGATTTGAGCTTCCATTTGACCTGTCATTTTAAGTACAGTTTTTTCATCAAAACTAAAGTTGTTGTTCTTGGCATAAAACGTATTTAAGCCTGCTAACGCAGCAACAACAGAACAAGCACTTGAGCCTAAGCCACTGCCTACTGGCATTTTCTTATCTAACGTCAGTTTTACTTTGCTTATCGTTTGTTTAGCATCAATCAATGCTTCATTGAATAACTGTAGACATGACCAAACAATATTATCTTCTTTATTGTTGGGTAATTTATCAGCAAAAGCGCCTACAACAACTAAACTATCTTCTTCAGCAAAATCAACAGAGACAACGTCTCCCAATAAAGTTCCGTCAATAGGTTTAACTGCTAAGCCCAATACATCAAAACCAACACTAACATTACCAATAGAGGCAGGGGCAAATACAGAAGTATTATATGAACTAGACATTAGTGTTGTTGCTCCCAAGCAAGAGTTCTTAAAATGTCTCCGAAAACACCCGCTGCAGTTACCGCAGCACCTGCACCATAACCGCGTAAAACAAACGGTAATGGCTGATAATAGCGACTATGAATAGCTAAGGCATTTTCACCATCTTTTATGCTATATAAAGGATGCGCGCTATCAACCGCTTCAATCGACACTTGGCATTTACCGTCAACAATATTACCAATGTAACGTAACACTTTACCTTCAGCGCTTGCTGCTGCAATACGTGCACTAAATTCATCATCTATTTTAGTCAAATTTGCCATGAATTCACTGATATCGCCGCTGTCATCAAAGTCACTAGGTAACACTGATTCAATTGTAATGTCAGACAATTCCAATTGCATGCCGGCTTCACGGGCCATAATTAATAATTTACGCGCAACATCCATACCACTCAGATCATCACGAGGATCAGGTTCAGTAAAGCCATTTTCTTTGGCAATTGCTGTCGCTGCTGAGATAGTCATGCCTTCATCTAATTTACCAAAAATATAAGATAAAGAGCCAGATAACACACCTTCAAAACGTTGCAGTTGATCGCCCGCTTTAATTAAACTTTGTAGCGTATCAATTACCGGTAAACCAGCGCCAACCGTTGTTTCGTATAAGAATCTACGGTTAGTTTTTTGCGCTGTGCTACGTAAGTCTTGGTAGTATTCCCAAGAATCAGTATTCGCTTTCTTATTAGGCGTTACCACATGGAAGCCTTCAGCTAAATAACCGACATAGCTCATCGCTAGGTCTTCATTAGAGGTTGAGTCGACTAATACTGGATTTATTAAATGATTATCACGAACAAATGCTTTGATGTTTTCAACGTTAACTTCAAGCGCTTGCTTATTGTCAGCACCTTTTTCCATTACGGCTTGCCAGTTATCTAAGTCGATACCTGCTTTATCAAAAACCATACCTTTAGAGTTAGCAATACCGTAAACTTTTAAGGCAATATTTTGTTCTTTTAGGCTAGCTTGTTGACGAGATATTTGTGCGATTAATTCACTACCAACTACACCACAACCAACAAGGAATACATCAATGGTTGGCTTATGAGAGAAGAAGTTTTGATGACTAATTTTCATTGCATCAGTACATTTACGTTGTTCTATTACAACAGAAATACTACGCTCTGATGAATCTTGTGCAATGGCAACAACATTAACACGAGCTTGTGCTAACGAGCTGAAGAATTTAGCAGCAACGCCACGTTGATGATGCATACCATCACCCACTAAAGAAACAATCGATAACTCACCTTTTAATGCAACAGGTTCAAGTAAACCATTCAGTAACTCTAATTCAAACTCTTCTTTTAAGCTTTGCTCTGCACGCGCTGCATCACTAGAGTATACACAGAAGCTAATGCAGTACTCACTTGATGATTGGCTAATTAAAACTAAAGAGATATTTTCACGGCTCATGGTAGCAAAAACTCGACTTGCCATACCTACCATGCCTTTCATACCCGGACCTGAAACATTGATCATGGTTAGATCATCAAGATTAGAAATTGCCTTAACACGTTTTTGCTGATCATTTTCGTTAGAGATAAGTGTACCCGGAGCTGAAGGGTTACTCGTATTCTTAATCAAACAAGAAATATGATATTGCGCGATTGGGCCAATAGTTTTTGGATGCAATACACTTGCGCCAAAATATGACAATTCCATGGCTTCTTGATATGACAAATAATCTAATAACTTAGCTTCTTTAATCATACGAGGATCAGCATTATATACGCCATCCACATCAGTCCAAATTTCACAACATTCAGCTTCCATACATACGGCTAATACTGCTGCAGAGTAATCTGAACCATTACGACCTAACGTAGTGATTTTGCTTTCTCCACCGTTTTTATCAACATTCACGCCGATAAAACCAGGCATTAATGACACTTGATTTAGCTTTTCATATTCTACGATAAACTTATCTTTAGAAAGCACTAAGTCAGCCACGGCATTTAATGATGATTCATTAGTGAATAGAAATCTTTCAGGCGCTAATAATGACACTTGTAAACCAGATGACTGTAATACTGAATCAAGGATAGCTACGCTTAAACGCTCACCTGTACTAATAATTCGAGCACGAATATGATCTGGACAGTAAGTCAACATTGTTATGCCTTGCATATAACGTTGAAGCTGATGTTCATAGTTAGTTAGTGCTTGTTCACAATGTTGTGAATTAAACTCAGGTAAACTTGCAGATAAATCATCAATAATCGAGGTAATAGCGCGCTTAAAGTGATTCAGATCGGTAACCATTCTAGCTTCATCATTAATGTTTTCGGCCATGGCTACTAAATGGTTTGTTACACCTTGTGGCGCCGATACAACAACAGCAACTTTTGACGATTGGCTTTTATCTTTGATGATATCAGCAACTTGACGAAAACGCTCAGCTGAAGCCAATGATGAGCCACCAAATTTAAGTACACGCATTATTTTCCTACTCTATTTATAGTTAACAATTGTTCGCTTTTCACACTAGACACTTACTTCCTGTACTGCCTATTTAGTTACTTCGTGCAACAAAATATGATTGCGAACGACTATTTATTCTGAACATAAAAAAGCCCGTCACCTTTTCAGGTCACGGGCTTCGATAAAATTATTTTTTTTACACGTTAGCCAGCGACCGCCATCTCAATTCGGGTGGTGGTGGTAATAATAATGGTAATGTGCTGAGATGTAATATTCATGGTTGGTAAAATGCCTGATTTTACAACGTCTGTCAACCTTTATTAACATTAATAAAAGAGAATAAAAAGCTATAGATTATGCATAAAAAACCGTATTAACTGTTTAAACACGTTATTTATAAAAAAACTATGCACTTTATAGCATGTTCAAAACTTACATTTACTTTGAATAATTTATAGTCAGATCCAGTCCTGCTTGAAATTGGCTAATTTGACAATGGTAAACGCCATAACAAGGGCGCTTGATTGGTTTTTATCCATTGTTTTGCTTGCCTATAATCAGGAAAGTATTTAGCAACTAATTGCCAAAAGTTTTTGGAGTGATTTAAATGACGAAGATGACAAATTTCGTGAACAATAACATAGTCAATAACATCAAGCGGTAACATCATTAACAAGTAATTAAAGCTTAACTCTCCACGATTATTGCAACTGCCCCAGCGAGAACGATATTGCCTTATTTTAATACTCGTAGGCATAAGTGATGTTAACTGGGAGTAAATAGCAACTCTTGGGGAAATAAGTTCTTCAGCTTGCTCTTTAAAGAATTTTTCAATTTGTTTCTTAACGGCTATAGCTAATACCATTTTATTACTAAGTTTTTGTTGGTTTCGCTGTGCAAACGTTATCGTTAATATTTGCTGGTTATTGATATTCTTAGTTAATGTAACATTTGATTTTTTAGCAAAAGAAAACTGTAGGCTAGTTAACTTTCCAAAAACAAAGAGTGTTGAACCTTCACTAAAGTCACAGCAAAGAGTATCCACCTCTTTTTGCTGTGCTATTTTAGATTTTAGCCAAAGCCATTTTTGCTTAATAAAAGTATTAATGAACTCTTCGTCGATGCCATGAGGCGCTCTTACTAAGACTTCCCCTTGCTTAACTTGTAAAGAAAGTGTTTTACGCTGGCTGCGAACTATTTGATATTTAATCTCACTATTCATCAATAATAATCAGTTAACTTACCTTACTTTATTTAGCTGAAGCTTTTTCAGCTTCCTTTTCAACGGGCTTTTTCGCTGCTTTTTTTGTAGGCGTTTTTTGCGGTGGTTTTTTCGCTAGTAACGCAACTAATACCTCATCTCGGTGTTGAGCTAAATAGATACTCAATTCTTCACTCACGGTTTCGCTTAGCTCTATTGATGAATTTGCAAAGACATCAGCTAAATTATCAGCCATATCCAACATTTTGTCATAATCATCTGCTGATTTCTTATCCATAAATGTTTTTGCCTCCACCCCATGTCTAATGACGACAAATCGACTTTCAACTGCCATTATTATTCCTTAGTTATATTTGTGAACTTAAAAATATTACAACGTATAGCAACACGATACCACAACAACCCTTTGACTGTATATAAAACCAGTATTAATTTATATTAATCCTCTCCTATATTTCTTATAAGTAAATTTAATAGAAAATATTTCATCTGTTTTATATGTCTGATTATCACAAAATGTAAATGGATTTACACACTCTGCACACCATATATAAAAACAATAGATAAAGATCAAAAACTTAAAGATGCCAATTTTAATATAAGAATTTCTTTTGTTACACACTCTCGATAAGTGTTAACAACTTATTTTAAAAAATAGTCCACTATTGTTAAGGCGAAATAGAGTCCTTTTCGTAAAGATAACAATTGATGGAGAATATAATGAAAATTTTAAAAAACACTGTTATCGCTTTAACTATCGCAGCTCCTTTATTGGCACTTAGTTCAACAAGCCATGCAGCAATGGATCCACGAGTAGAGCAAGCCTTAGTAAATGTCTGCAAATCAGTTACAACAAATAAAGTCTACCAATACAAAAAAACAGCTAACTCTTATCATTTGAAAGATAAGACAATCGCGTTAAAAGTTGTATGTAATGGTCAAGATATTATTAGTTTTGCTGAGAGCTATGGTGCAGATAAAACGGCTGCAAAGCTACAACAAAGCCTAGGCACAACCAAGATTATTGATCTTGCCTCTAAAGAAAAACTTAAAGTCACTTTTACTCTGTAAATAAAATATAAATACCACAACTTCAAGAATTTATTCATGCCGTTTGAAGTTGTTTTATTTCGCTTGAGTATAACTAAATAGTTTTTCTAACCACGACTGTTTATCACTTCGTTCTTCTAAACAATCTTTGCTAACTGATATACCAGCGGCTATTGCAGGGTATATTTTAGTATGAGCACAGTGTGATGTGACCGCATTGCCTGTTTCAATTTCAAACTCTGTCATAGCGATAGCTTCAGGCTGATATATATTTCTGTTAACTACGCCCTGTTTTTTAAGGTATTGACTAAAAAGTAACAAAGCGCCGCTACTTCCTGTTAAGCCTGTTGTTTTATTATTATCTTTACCTACCCAAGTCGTCACTAGGTTTTTCTCATCAAACCCTATAAACCAACTATCGCGCAAATCATTACTGGTTCCTGTTTTGCCGGCTATTTTTGTATTTTTTAATCGCCAACTAAGAGATTTAGCTGTACCTGTTTGTGTTACCTGCATTAACGCATAATCTAAAAGGTAGGCAACGTCTGTTGAAATAACCTTAGTTACATTCGGTTCAAACTCCCATAGTGTTTCACCATAAGAGGAAACCACTTGATTAATAGCATGAACTTGCTCTAATTCGCCTCGTCTTGCTAGGGCTATATACATTTGATTAATTTGTAATGGCGACATATTTAAAGCGCCTAATAACATAGAAGGACGCGTGATAATGTCATCTTTGTAGCCCAGTAAATGAATAGCATCAGCAATATTTTCTAACCCTATGTTCATGCCTAAATTTACAGTAGGAATATTTAATGATTTAACTAACCCATCAATTAGTGGCACTTGGTGGCGATATTTACCATCATAATTTTTAGGTTGCCACTTTTTCCCTTGGTCATTATCACTTGCATCACTTCTCAATGTTATCGGTTCATCAGCAAGTAAACTGGCAAAGTTAAATTGCTCAAAGCGCTCCAATGCAGCCATATAAATAGCCGGTTTAATTAATGAGCCCACTGGCCTTTTGGCGTCGAGTGCACGATTAAACCCTGCAAAACCATTTTGTCTATCTCCCACTAACGCACGAATTTCAGCACTTTCAATATCCGTAACAATCATAGCTGCTTGTAAGTCTTTTTGATGATGTGCTTTTTCTAATTCGACAAGTTGGCTATTTACACTTTCTTCTAATAGCTGTTGGGCAACATGAGAAAAACCGGTAAAAACTTGAATACCTGTTTTTTGTTGGTATGTGGTTAAGTGCTGATTAAGTTCTCGTTTAACCAATTGTAAAAATGCTGGGTATTTATCTGTTTTAAAGCGGCGGTGCTTGCGAACTGATAATGACGAGGTAAGTGTTTGTTCAAATTCCTTAACAGAGAGAAAATTTTGCTCAAACATTAAGCGTAAAATTAAATCACGACGTGCTTTCGCTCGTTTTGGATGACGCCAAGGGTCGTAATAGCTAGGCCCTTTCACTTGGGCTACAAGCAAAGCCATTTGTCCACTATCTAACGACTCTAGGGGTTTACCAAAATAAAATTTTGATGCTAAACCAAAGCCATAAATACCATTAGCATAATGTTGACCTAAATAAACTTCATTAACATAAGCCTCAAGCAATTGGTCTTTGCTATAACGCACTTCGATAATAATCGACATTAGCGCTTCTTTAATTTTACGTATGAGTGTACGCTCACGCGTTAAAAACATATTTTTAACAAGCTGCTGCGTTAACGTACTTCCCCCTTGCACCGTACGACCTGCAACAATATTATTATATAAAGCACGTAAGATACTTAATGGAGAAACACCTTGATGATGGTAAAAATTACGGTCTTCAATTAACAATAAGGTATCAATTAAAAGCGTTGGCATCTGCTCTAATGCCACTAGAATTCTGTCTTCTTTATTATCTGGTACTAATCTCGCAAGTAAAGTTGGTTCAAGCTTAATTTGCTCAACAGATCTATCTTGTGTAAATAGTTTAGTCACTTTATTATTTTTAAAGTCGATTGTTAAACGTACTGCACCACTTACATTTTCATTACTATTCTGCGCTACATCTGGAAAGTTAAACGCGCGACGATAAATAATAAAGCGACGAGAAGATTGAGCAAACTCCCCAGGTGAATTAGCAAATGCTACTTTGCTATAGCCATTTATTTTTAAAGACTTTGCAATGATACTGGGATTAATTTCATCGCCAACTTTAAATGACTCGATTTGACCATAAATTTGCGCAGGTACTTGCCATCGTTGACCCTCAAAAGTTCTTTGTACTTTTGCATCCAAATAAATCATAAAAATAGCGAGAACAAACGCAAGTGCAATAACTGATTTAATCCCAGTTATTGCTAACCAACGTATCCACGATTTATTTGAACTTACTAATTTTTCAGTTTTCTTCTTGGTAGACATAAATTCATGCAGTCCTAATTTTTATTTTTTAAATGTCGTTTAGTCTTATTGGTTGGCTCTGCATTTACCGGATCATCGGGCCAAAAGTGTCTTGGATAATTTGCCTTCATATCCTTTTTTACCGCTTGATAACTCCCTGCCCAAAATTTAGCTAAATCTTGTGTTACTTGAATTGGACGCTGCGCCGGCGATAATAGCTCTAATAATAAAGGAATTCCTTGATTATTATTTATATTTCCTATTGTTGGTGTTTGTATTGTTCCATAAAGCTCTTGCATTGGTAATGATACTTTCGGTGATTTTTCTTTTGAATAACGAATAGGACAATGACGTCCCGTTGGACCAATAAACACACTTGGTGCTGCTTGCTTTAATATCTGCTGCTGTTGATAATTAAGTAAAGATAATAACATTGATGATAAATCTAATTTACTTAGCTTTGCGGTTGATTTTATTTCACCTACAAAAGGCGCAAACCAATCAGGTAGAGTTTCTAGTAATGCTTTTTCACTGATATCAGGTAAATCATAGTTTGGATAAAAATCATTCAACCACTGCCATCTAGCTTGCAATTCACGGTCTCTATCTTGCCAATTTAGAAAACTTAAGCCTTTTTGTCTAACAAGTTCGCACCACATTTTAGCGATACTTTTGTTTGTTAACGTATTGCTGCTTATTTTATCTTGCAACATAAGTGCAGCAAGTTTAGTTTGTGATCGTGCCACAATTTTCCCGCTTGATTGATCAAACATAGCCACTTCGTGCTGTGTTATTTCTTTCGAAAACACTTGCTCTATTTGAGGTAAATCTATGGTGGCAGCCAAGCGAACTTGTAAAATGCCTTGAGACTGCATTAAATCGGCAATCACCAGAAAACTCTCTCCTGCTAAAGCATCCTGCTCACTTAAGCTGACACCTTTACCATTAGCACAAATAAAATCTCCTAACGCCCCACGTGCTTTTGCAACTCGTTCAGGATATGCATAAGCTAGTAAAAGCCCTGTTTTATCTAGCCCCAGCTCCGTTTTAACCAAAGAATCAACAGCTGATAGTTTCATTTTGCGGGCTAAAGTTTTAACTTGTTTAATAATATTAGTAAGCTTGCCATTAGGTTTATGCCATTGAGTCAGCAACTGAGATATTCTGTGCTCAAAATTACAGTCAAACTGACTGTATTCATTGGGTAAAATATCTCGTTCTTCTAATAATGCAGTCATGATACAAGCGAGAAAAGTAAGCTTTTCCGTGTGGTTTTGCGATAGGTCATTCTTAGAAAGCATTTTGGCGCAAAGTAACATATGAGCAAACCGAGGATGACAAGGTAACTGCGCAACTTGATCGCCATGTTTAGTGAGTCGATTATGCTGATCTATAATGGCTAAACTTTTAAGTTCTTGCCATGCTTGTTGCTCTTTATTTGGTGTAGGGAGTTCTAAAACGGGTAAATCAGCTAATGTACTCACTCCCCACCTTGCTGCTTCGATTAACGTAGGTAGCAAATCAGCTTGTTGAATATCATTAACACTTTGTTCTGGTCTGCGTTCAAATTCATCTTTTGCATACAAACGAATACACTTACCTGCCATTATACGTCCTGCTCGCCCAGCACGCTGTATTGCAGAAGATTTGGCTATTTGTTTTTGCACCAATTTATTCATTAAGCTAGCACTGTCATAACTTGCAACCTTTTCAAAGCCACAATCAATAACTAAGCTAACGCCTTCAATAGTCAGTGACGTTTCAGCAATATTTGTCGCTAAAACTAATTTTCGCCTACCCGATTTACAGGGTTCAATTGCTTGTTGCTGCTGCTTTAAGGTGAGATCACCAAACAAAGGGCAAAGTAATAAATCATCGGTTGTATTTGCGCTCAATGCTTGTGCTATAAAACGAATATCAGCAATGCCGGGAAGAAAAACGAGTGTAGATCCTTGGTGTTCATACGCTTGTTGTTTAATAACGTTTAATGCATGAGTTCGCCAACGCTGAATGTTAGACGGTGCATTATAAATAATGTCTACAGGGTAACTTCTTCCTTCGCTAGCAACAGCAATGGCATCAGGCAGAGCTTTATTTAGATAATCGGTATCAAGGGTTGCTGACATCAGCAATATTTTCAAATCGTCCCGCAGCCCTTGTTGAATATCCCGTGTTAATGCAAAAGCTAGATCGCCTTGCAAACTACGTTCATGAAATTCGTCAAAAACCACTAAAGCACAATGAGCAAGCTCAGCATCTTGCTGAATTATTTGCGTTAAAATCCCCTCAGTGATCACTTCCAAGCGAGTATTGTCTGATACTTTTTTTTCATTTCGCAAACGATAACCGACTGTTTTCCCCACAGGCTCATTTAGTTGGCTAGCAAGATAAGTTGCAATATTTTTTACTGCAAGCCGACGGGGCTGTAATAAATAAATTTTTTTTGTTAAAAATTTTTCAATACTAAGCAGCCATAAAGGCAAGCAAGTTGACTTACCAGCCCCCGGAGGAGCAGATAGCATAACAGTAGGATGCTCTATTAATACCTGACAAAGATGAGTTTTAATCGTCTCAATAGGCAAGATATTTGGTGCTGACATATAAGCTAAACAATAGAGTGGCAATATAAACAATGAAGCATTATAACAATTTTACACTTTGATCGTTATAGCAATTAACGATAATACGCAGACCAGTTGCAACATCATGAATAAGTAGCTAAAGATAAACTTGCAAATAATATAAAATGTACTTACTTGGCAAATGCTTCAAAAATTGATATCAATAGGGTACGACTATACTTAATTATAGAAGGAATCATTCATGCAGCATTCTAAACACGCAAACTATAGCATTGAACAACAAAACAATATTTTATTAATTGATGCTCACGGCCCTTTCGATGAGGTTATCACAGAGCAATTTGATCGAGATATTAAAGTTGTCACTCAAAAAATGCGTCATAAGCCATGGGCATCATTAGTTTCATTTAAAGGTAATAGTATAATTACCCCTGAAGCAGAACAAAATTTAATTGAAACAACCCACTATCGGGTAGAAAATGGCATGGTAGCGATTGCTGTTGTAATAATGAATAGTTCCTATGCTGATACGCTTCAAATGCAGCTACAACGCATTTACCAAAGTAGCTCAGTTCAATTTAATTTTTTTAGTGATGCTAAAAATGCTAAATCTTGGTTAGATAGTTTTATTCATTAATAATCTATTTTCTTCATATATTTGTGTTTTTAAATTATTCCAAAATAATAGAGTAGTTTATCCGGATAAACTTAACAGTTATAACGATAAAGCAGTCACTCTTTCAAAATGGGTTCAATTTACGTCCTTAGGTTAACAGTAGCTCAATCAATCACTTTTTCTTGCAACTTCTTCTATATTTCCTAATCAATTTATCTTGTTATACTCTGATAGTGTTAGCATAATGTGACTGTGCTATATGAACGAGTTATAAGGATATTTTAATTTTTATGCATCACTATGAAATGGGCATTAGAATAAAAAATGCGATATGCATTACCCTTTTATTTTTTTCAATGTTCACCTACTCAATAGGCGCACAACCATACGTAAAACTAGATGACCACAGTAGAATTGAATTAAACGAACAGAGTTTATGGCATCAAACTCAAAGCTTAGAAACAAATCCTACTTTTTCATCATTAGCTCAACTCTATGCTGATTCAAATAATGTTAAATCTACTTTTGGAGGAAGTGGAGCCTATATAACAAAAATAAAATTATCTAATCTTAAAATCAAAAATGACACTTGGTTTATTAATATTCATGCTGTTTACTTAGACATAGGAACGGCGTACTGGCAACCTGACAGTGGTAAACCAATACAACTAGAAAACTTTGGTCAGATGGGAAGCACTAACCCAAGATTAGCGCACTCTCAAGCTTTTTCTCTGCCACTAAAACCAAAAGAAAATGGCACACTTTGGGTGTTTATTCAGGCAAAAATGTTTGCAACACCTGTTGTGGTAGAGCTTTATAGCAAAACAGAGTTTTATCAAAAACAGTTCTTAATAAATAGCGTCACTTCTATTTCATTCACCGTTATGATGACGCTAGCCTTAATTGCTTTCTTTATTTATCTTAGAACCAAATACTTAGTTACATTAGCCTGTACAGGTTATATCGGTATACAAGGTTTAGGTTGGTTTACCGCATCGGGAAGTTTCGGCCATTTATTCACAGTATCTACATTTAATCCTGTTTATAGCGGTATTATTATTTTTCCTTTTGCAATAGCTTCTGCTAGTCAATTTACTAAGTTGCTATTCAACTGTAAAAAAGAACATCCTACATTAACTAAGGTATTTAATTTACTGTCAATAATCTGTTTAACCTTTGGCATAATCATGCCGTTTATTCCTTTTACACAAAGCTTTGTAATATCACATATCATCGCCATGTTTTGGATACCTCTTTGCATTGGCACAGGCATACTTATGCTGGCAAAAAAAGATTTTAGAGCAAAATATTACTTAATAGGCAACTTGATATACAGCCTCACATTAACAGGATATATTTTATCTCATCTCTATAAAGTAGACTGGAACCTTCCCCTTGAAGTTATTGTACAGGTTGCCTTAACCATTGATTGTATGTGCATTCTTCTGTCGCTAGCAGAATGGTTACAAATCCAACAAAAAGAATTTCATCGAAATTATGCAATTTCTCGTATTGATCCACTAACCCAGATTGGCAATCGCTTTGCCCAAAATGAAAAATTAGCGAATTTAGAGGGAGACTATTGCATCACATTTATTGATCTTGATGGATTTAAAAAGATTAATGATGAATTTGGCCATGATGAAGGTGATAAGATGCTGATTGCAACAGCCAATATAATGCAGAAAAACTTACAAGACTTAGGTTCTATATTTCGCTGTGGCGGTGATGAATTTATTTGGGTAATAGATATTAATACTCCCCATCATGTCGAGTCATTATTGGTAGAGTTGACTAAGTTACTACTTAAAATCGAAAAAGAATTACAACAATCAGGTTGGGCAAGTGCAGGTCTAAGCTTTGGTATTGCGACAAGCTTTGAAACTCAGAACCAATCTGAGTGTTTATCTTTAGCCGATCAACGAATGTATAAATACAAACAAGACAAGAAATAATGAAAATCAATTTAAAAAAAGCAACCTTGATTAAACGCTATAAGCGCTTCCTTGCAGATGTTACGTTAGAAGATGGTACAGAAACCACAATACATGTGGCTAATACCGGTGCTATGACAGGGTGTGCAACAACTGGTGACACTGTATGGTACAGCACCTCAACTAACCTCAAACGTAAATATCCTTATAGCTGGGAGTTAACTCAAACCAAAGACAATCATTTTATTTGCGTTAATACCATGCGTGCGAATCAGCTTGTAGAGGAAGCAATTAATACGAATTTAATTAGCGAATTAAGTAACTACCAATATCTTAAACGGGAAGTGAAATACGGTAATGAAAATTCAAAAATTGATATTTTTTTAAGCCAAAGTAACGCAAATCCAACAGTAAAAGATGCTTATATTGAAGTTAAAAGTGTTACTTTACTTGGACAAACTGTAAAACAAAACACTGATGGCCAAGGTTTTTTTCCTGACTCCGTTACTGTTAGAGGACAGAAGCATTTACGTGAATTAACCACGTTAAGTCAACAAGGCAACCGTGCTGTGCTATTCTTTGCTATACTACACAGTGGTATAAATAATGTTGCAGCTGCTAGCCATATTGATGAAAAATATAGCGAATTACTTAAAGCAGCACAGGAGGCTAATGTTGAAATTATTGCTTATAAAGCTAATTTTCAGCAGGTTTCAGATCAAATAGAAATACAACTAACTAAGAGGATTTCGGTGAGAAACCAATAGATTCTTATTATCAATTAGCATTAAAAAGAGAGATAATGATTGACTAACCCTAGGTAAACTTGCTAAAAAGCTTGCTCATTTAGAAAGTCAAAAAATAAAGACTAAGTGTTAAATATTTAAAATGGTATTTAATGTATTGATAATAAAGTAAATAATTTTTATTTTTACTTTATTAACTAGAAACATTGATTTTTATCACAAGTGATACCATATAGTTCAGATATTTTAGGTCTACTATAATAATAGTATTGGCAATTACAACCAAGTTAAACGTTAATTGGTGTTTTCATCAAACAGTCTTGGTCCTTGTAGTATTAGGAGATTCAGCATGCCAACAAATAAAGGCAAAACATTAGGAATATTAGCATTAGCAGGCGTAGAGCCATATCAAGAAAAAGCTAATGAAGAATATATGGGCGTTCCCCAACAAGAACATTTTAAAAAGATATTAGATGCATGGCGAATTCAACTGCGTGAAGAAGTAGATCGTACGGTAACTCATATGCAAGATGAAGCTGCAAATTTCCCTGACCCTGTTGATAGAGCAGCCCAAGAAGAAGAGTTTAGCCTTGAACTACGTACTCGTGATAGAGAACGTAAACTCATCAAAAAAATAGAAAAAACATTACAATTAATCGAAGAAGATGATTTTGGCTTTTGTAACTCTTGTGGCATTGAAATTGGAATACGCCGCCTAGAAGCAAGACCTACAGCTGATCTTTGTATTGAATGTAAAACATTAGCAGAAATTAAAGAGCGCCAAATGGCTGGTTAAGTCATTGACTAAACAAGCCTCGCTAACTAAAATTTCTTCCTCTGAACGACCACTTTTACTAAGCAACAATGCTTATCGTGGTCGTTTTGCTCCATCTCCTTCCGGATTGCTCCACTTTGGTTCTTTAATCGCTGCATTAGCGAGTTTTTTAGATGCTAAATCATTTACTTCTTCGCAAGGGCAATCAGGCAAGTGGTTAGTACGAATAGAAGATATTGATCCTCCCCGTGAACAACTAGGAGCAAGCTCTGCAATTTTAACTACGCTTGAAGCATTTGGTTTACATTGGGATGAATCAGTACTTTATCAAAGCCAACAATCACAACTTTATCAAGATACATTAAGCGACTTACAACAGAAAAACCTCAGCTACAATTGTCGATGTACTCGAGCTGAAATTAAAGCGCTTGGTGGAATTTATCAAGGTCACTGTCAAACTCTCAGTCACAGTAAAGATAACAGTGCAATTCGTTTAAAAAACCAATATGGTCACTATCAATTCAACGATATATTTCAAGGAAGCATAAATTGTAATCAACCATTAGCTAAAGAAGATTTTATTATTCATCGCAAAGATGGTTTATTTGCCTACCAACTTGCTGTAGTGGTTGATGATATTTATCAAAACGTTAATCATGTCATTCGTGGCTGCGATCTACTTGAGCCAACAGCGAGACAATTAACACTACTTGCCACGCTGAATAGTACAACACCTGTATACGGACATGTTCCCTTAGCTGTTACAACAGGTGGCTATAAGCTTAGCAAACAAAATAAAGCCCCTGCAATTGATAACAACAGTCCACAACCTGCATTAATCGCTGCATTAGAATTCCTAGGGCAAGTGCCCGACCCTAAATTGGTCAACGAGAAAGTTGATGATATTATTCGTTGGGCAATAGAAAATTGGTCACGAGAAAAAGTAGCATCAGTGACAGAGATTAGTATCGAATAATTGCTAATAACAAATAAATATATTCCTATAAAGAGCCTAACATGAACCTTAATTTCTCTGAATTTTCTGCAAACCAACGTTACCATTTGATGACACAAACCATTATTCCAAGACCGATCGCTTGGGCATTAACAGACTCAAGTAATGGTAGTTTAAATTTAGCTCCATTTTCATATTTTACCGCAGTATCAAGTGCGCCCCCCATTTTAATGATTTCCGTTGGCAACAAACCTAATGGAGATAAAAAAGATACTTTAGTTAATATTATTAACAACCCCAAAATGGTCATACACATTGCCTCAGCACAAGATGCATCAGTGGTTACACAAACCGCTGAAACGTTACCTCATGGTGAATCAGAATTAACCAAATCTGCTTTAGAAACAGTTAATTTTGATAACTTTTCACTTCCACGATTAGCTCAGTGTGATATAGCTTATGGTTGTGAACTTTATGAAATAAAAGAAATTGGCAATTTACCTCAAAGCTTAATATTTTTAGAAGTTAAGCAGGTATACATAAACGATAACGTTATTGAACTAGATGCAAAACAAAGAATAAAAGTTCATGCTGATAAGGTGAATCCTTTAGCTCGCCTTGGTGGGGGTGAATATGCAACAGTCAATAAGCCATTCAGTATGAGCAGACCTAAGTAACTTTAGCAAATATCGGGTTGATGATTGATATAGATAACTTTATTATTTCTCATCACGGCATAACACCCTAAAACAAATAAATATTCTATTAGGTGTTTCAAAGCTACCTAGAAGGCGATCACAAAGCACATTGAAAGGTTGCCAACACTAATTCACAGATATTAAAAGGCATTGTTTTAAGTGTCTTCAATCATTATTTAAGGGAAACAAAAATGAGCGAAAAATTACTATATAAGCAAGATGGACACGTAGTTACCTTAACACTAAACCAACCAGAACTACGTAACCCAATCACTGACATCGACTTTGTAGAATTATTTGTAGAAGCAATCGCGCGCATAAAAGCTGATTTGTCTGTTCGGTGCGTCATTTTAACTGGCGCTGGTAAGGGATTCTCTTCGGGTGGTAACTTAAAACACATGCGCGATCGCGTAGGAACCTTTAGTGGTGATGCCACCACCATTGCAGAAAATTATAAACAAGGTATTCAACGAATTCCTAAAGCTCTATGGTCATTAGAAGTCCCCGTAATCGCAGCCGTTAATGGCCCAGCTTACGGTGCAGGGTGCGACTTAACGTTAATGTGTGATATCAGAATTGCTTCTAAGAGTGCTGTTTTTGCAGAAAACTTTGTTAAAGTAGGCATTATTCCAGGCGACGGCGGTGCCTGGTTATTACCACGCCAAATAGGGCTATCGCGCGCTGCAGAAATGACCTTTACAGGTGAGCCCATTGATGCCGAAACGGCATTAGCTTGGGGACTAGTATCCAGAGTTGTCGATGGAGAGCAACTTTTACCAGAAGCAAATGCGCTAGCGCAACGTATTGCCAAAAATCCACCAAAACAATTACGCATGTCTAAACAGCTATTACGCGAAGGTATGCACTCTCGTCTTGATTCATTATTGGAATTATCAGCTAGTTATCAGGCTAGTTGTCATCAAACCGATGATCATGCTGAAGCTGTGAATGCTTTGTTGGAAAAACGAGAACCGCTTTTTAGCGGCAAATAATACGCACTGTTACTAAATAAAAGTAGCAGACTACATTGACTAATATGTCACATTTCATAAACTTTTAATCTGGCTAGTTCCAAGTAAGGTTTATGAAATGATGATGAAGGAAATATCATGTCTAAAACGGTTGTAATAACTGGCGCAAATCGCGGTATCGGCTTAGCAATGGCAAAAATTTGTCAGCAACGCGGCGATACTGTTTATGCACTATGTAGACAGAGCTCTCTCGAGCTTAATAACTTAAAAGTACATATTATTGAAAATATCGAAATAGCAACTGATGCCGGTATATCGCGCGCTCAATCAGCTCTTTCAAACGTAGATATTGATTTACTCATCAATAATGCAGGTATTTTGCGAGATGAAAGCCTCAGTGATTTTAATAAAGACACTATTGTTGAGCAATTTAATGTCAATGCTGTCGCGCCAATCGCCTTGACACAAACATTATTAAACAACTTATCTCAACACAGTAAAGTTGCTTTAATAACGTCAAGAATGGGCTCGATAACGGATAATACATCAGGTGGTCGCTATGGCTATCGTATGTCTAAAGCGGCTTTGAATATTGCTGCCGTCTCGCTTGCTAAAGACTTAGCAACAAAAGAGATTGCTGTTGGTATTTATCACCCAGGATATGTAAAAACAGACATGGTCAACGCCCAAGGTCAAACGAGTAATGGTGATATTACTAGCGATGAAGCAGCCATGAGATTACTTACATTAATGGCAGATTTAACAATGAGTGAATCAGGTGTATTTAAGCATTCTAATGGCGAAATATTACCTTGGTAAAATCTGATTTATAAATACTTAACTTTTCATTGCAGCGACATTTAAAAATCGCTGCTTTTTCATTCTCTTTTTTACTTGATTGTTATATCATTGCGCCTAATCAAGTAGATAATACTAATTTCATTCAATTATTATTCCTTGTACTGGCTAAAATATTGCATTACCGCGTTGCTCTTGATTCCCATAGAAGATAACTGATTAATTCAACGCTTTCTCATATTTTTCCACAACAAGATTCAAACTTAATGATACAAGTATATTTTCATCCACCTCTATTCTCTAAAAAGGTCAGCGATTATCAAACGCGTCATCAATCTGTGTAAAAAGGTTTTTAGTAAAAATACCAATAATAAAACCGAAACACCTAATGTTATAACAACACTTGAGCAACCAATTGTATTGTCTAGAGACCAACACCCGGTTTCCAGAAAGTTACTTAGTCCAAGTGCATTAAAAGTACTTTATCGCCTAAATAAAGGTGGTTATGAGGCTTATTTAGTCGGTGGTGGTGTTCGTGATATCTTGCTAGGTTTAAAGCCAAAAGATTTTGATATTGCCACCAATGCTACTCCTGACGAGATTAAAGGTTTATTTCGAAACTGTCGTTTAATTGGACGTCGTTTTCGCTTAGCACATATTGTTTTTGGTCGAGAAATTATTGAAGTAGCAACCTTTCGTGGTCATCATGATAATGCATCAAAACAAGAAAAAAGTTGCACCAAAACGTCAAAGCAAAGCGAACACGGTATGCTATTACGTGACAATATTTACGGCACAATAGATGAAGATGCAGAACGTCGAGATTTTACTATCAATGCTCTTTATTACTCAGCAAAAGACTTTAAAGTTTATGACTTTGCTAATGGCGTTAAAGACGTAGAAAATAAAATGATTCGTTTAATCGGTGATCCTGAAACTCGTTACCGTGAAGATCCTGTACGTATGTTACGTGCCATTCGTTTCGCCACTAAGCTTGATATGGAAATATCTGCTGAAACCAAAGCACCAATTAAAGAACTTTCTACATTAATGGCTAACATACCTGCTGCCCGTATGTTTGAAGAGTTTTTAAAGTTATTTATTTCTGGAAAAGCAGTCGCTAACTATGAGCAACTGCGCAGTTATGATTTATTTACCTATTTTTTCCCAGCAGTAGATCAAGAACTAAATAAAGGTAATCAACTGCTAGAGCGTTTTATTCTGCTTGCCATGGAAAATACCGACAAACGTTTAAACAACAATCAACGTGTTACACCAGCCTTTTTATTTGCAGCCATGCTTTGGTATCCGTTACAAAGATATATTCAGCAAATTAACGTTAATAATCAACTTGCTCCTCAAGATGCTTTCTTTGCTGCGTTGAGTGAAGTAATGCCAGAGCAACAGCGTAGCATTTCTATTCCTAAGCGTTTTCAAGGCGTAATGAAAGACATTTGGATTTTACAAGATAAGCTTGCTCGTCGTGAAGGAAAGCGTGCGTTTAAAAGTTTTGAACATCCTAAATTTAGAGCGGGTTATGATTTCTTGTTATTACGTGCTGAAATTGAGAATACACCTGAATTAATTGAGCTAGCTAGGTGGTGGACTGATTTTCAAGCGGTATCAAATGATGCTCGAGTACAAATGATTAAAGGTATAAAAACGTCAACAGGTAGCAAACGTCGTTCACCAAGAAAACGCAGAAAACCAAAAAGTACTGCCAATAGTTCAAGTGCCGACAACTCACACATTAATGATTCAAGTAGCGAATAAACAATATGCAGGTCACTACCACAATTGCCTATATTGGTTTAGGCAGTAATTTAGCTGAGCCAATTAAGCAAGTACAATTCGCTATTGAAAAACTTAAAAATATAGCCCAAAGCAAAGTAATAAAGGTTTCATCATTATACTTAAGTAAGCCCATGGGGCCACAAGATCAAGATGACTACATCAATGCAGTATTGGCATTAGAAACAACGCTTACGCCTATTGAGTTACTTGATACCTTACAGCATATTGAAAATGAAGCAGGCAGAGTCCGCAAAGAAAACCGTTGGGGGGCTCGCATTTTAGACCTAGATATTATTTTATTTGGAAACGAAATAATTAATACTGAACGTCTTACTGTGCCGCATTATGGAATGAGAGTGCGTGAATTTGTTTTATTACCTCTTGCTGAAATTGCAGCAGATCTAGTAATACCGGCTGCAATAGGTGAAGAACAACAAAGTGTAAGATTTTTGAGCCAAAATATCGCAAATAACGCTATGGTAAAGCTATCTCTAGACTGAACGATGATTGCAGTTAAAAAAGATTTATGCGAAAGTAGCCTGATCGAATTATTCACAGCTCACAGTAGTAAAAAGTGAGCTTAATCGAATATTTAACATAAATACCTCATTGGAACGAGCATGGCTAAAATAACAACATCAACCTTGTTAAAAATGAAACAACAAGGGCAAAAAATTTCAACTATTACCGCCTACGACGCAAGCTTCTCCAAGCTATTCGATCAAGCGGGCATCCACGCCATATTAATTGGTGATTCTCTTGGTATGGTATTACAAGGCCAAGACGACACGCTACCTGTTAGTATTGAGCATATGGTTTATCATACCCAATGTGTTAAGCGCGGCATCGAGCAAACCTTGATTATTAGTGATATGCCTTTTATGAGTTACGCTAATGTTGATCAAGCCCTAACTAATGCAACTAAATTAATGCAAGCGGGTGCCAGTGTAGTAAAAATGGAAGGTGGTGCTTGGTTAGTTGATACCATTAAAGCTTTAGTTGAACGTGGTATTCCAGTATGTGCACACTTAGGTTTAACACCACAATCAGTTAATGTATTTGGCGGCTTTAAAGTACAAGGTCGTGATGATTCACAAGCACAACAAATGATAAAAGATGCGCAAGCATTAGAGGCGGCAGGTGCACAATTATTAGTATTAGAGTGTATTCCTGCTCCACTTGGTAAAGCGATATCTGAGGCAGTTACCATCCCAACTATAGGTATTGGCGCAGGTAAAGATACTGACGGTCAGATACTAGTAATGCATGATGCTTTAGGTATTTCTTGTAGTTATATGCCTAAATTTTCTCGTAACTTTTTACAAGAAACTGGCGATATAAAGAAATCTATCGAATTATATATCAGTGAAGTAAGCCACGGAAACTTTCCTGGCGAAGAGCACATATTTAAATAGTTTTGAGCATATCCTAAAATAAACTCCGCAAGAGATTAAAATGAATACAGTTGAAAGTATTAAAGATTTACGTGCGCAAGTAAAATCATGGCGCATGCAAGGGTTAACCATTGCTTTTGTACCAACAATGGGAAATTTGCACGATGGACATTTAGCCCTTGTTGAAGCAGCTCATCAGCATGCCGATAAAGTTATTGCCAGTATTTTTGTAAACCCAATGCAATTCGGTTTAAGTGAAGATATTGATAATTATCCTAGAACGTTAGCTCAAGATAAAGCAAGTTTAATAAAGGTTAACACTGATTTATTATTTACTCCGACCGCTGATATCATTTATCCCAAAGGCGTTGGTGATAATAGCTATGTTGAAGTACCAAATATTTCTGATCTCTATTGTGGTGCTAGTCGACCTGGACATTTTCGCGGTGTTGCCACTGTAGTATGTAAATTATTCAATTTAGTACAGCCTGATAGCGCCTGCTTTGGCTCGAAAGATTATCAGCAGTTACAAGTGATTCAAACCATGGTTGAAGATTTATCCATGCCTGTTGAAATTGTTCCTGTAGAGATTATTCGTGAAGAGTCTGGTTTAGCGATGAGCTCTCGAAATGGCTATTTAACAAAAGAAGAGTTAACAATAGCCCCTACGCTTTATCAAACATTGCAATGGTTAAGTAATGAATTGAAAAATAATCATCAACCAAGAGATTATGCTGCATTGATTATGCAGGCTAGTGAAAAAATTGATAATGCCGGCTTAAAAACAGATTACATCAATCTATGTCATGCTAAAACTTTAGCGCCCGCGACACCAAGCGATAAAGATATTGTTATTTTAGCTGCAGCGTATTTAGGCAAAGCAAGGTTAATTGATAATTTGCCAGTGTCTTTGTAACTGTCTCTTATACACATCTCCGAGCCCACGAGACGTAGAGGAATCTCGT
>OJGT01000049.1_pt1 | contig 37520 bp, 16 predicted proteins | sample 1595031 | NCBI WGS metagenome assembly OJGT01 (sample SAMN05416857, study PRJEB24817) | seawater metagenome | isolation source: Sea water | place: Canada:Atlantic | collected 2013-11 | reverse complement strand
GCTCCACTTTTCGTTAGAAGATTTATTCGAACATGATACAGTCGCTGCGCTAGCGGTTGCTATTGGTGCTGATGAAACGGAAGAAACCCAACAGCAGCAAACCCAACTGTTTGAACTGATTGATGCTGAGGTGCGTGATGCAATGCCAGACGGGGTTGAAGATGCATACCCCATTTCGCAAACACAATTAGGAATGCTCTACCACAGTGAGCGCGAGCGTACACATTCTGCATACCATGATATTTTAACGCATACCGTGCAGTTACGATTTGATGAGACCGCGTGGCGACAAGCGTGGCAAGCGTTGATCAAACGTCATGCCATTTTGCGTACTGCCTTTGATATGGGGAACTACGGTAGCTCATTACAATTGGTGTACCGCGATGCCGACTTAGCCCTAGCGGTTGAATATCAAACAGATAAGAGCCAAATAGAGCGCCAGGCGATTCTTGACCAATGGATAGCACAAGAAAAATCCCAAGGCTTTGATTGGCAGAATCCAGGACTACTTCGCGGGCAAGTATTTGTTCACAAGGAAGACGGTTTTGTCTTAGGTTTAAGTTTCCATCATGCTATTTTGGATGGCTGGAGTACGTCTATTTTGATGCGTGACTTGACTGATTTATATCAAGCGGCGTTATCAGAGACGTCAATTGAGTTGCCGGTGATGGAAAGTGGCTATAATGACTACATAGCGTTAGAGCAAGTGGCGCTGCACGATGAAGAAACGGTTGATTATTGGAAAACACAGCTTGAGGGGTTAGAGCCGACTCATATCTTATCGCGTGACAACACTCGCGGTGAGGGTGTCGAGCGTGCAATGGTACCAGTGAGTGTGGAAGAAACGGCACAGGCGAAAGCATTAGCAGCATCGTTAGGTGTGTCGCTTAAGAGCGTGCTGATGGCAGTGCACTTTAAAGCCTTATATAGCCTCAGCGGTGAGAGTGTGTTAACAACGGGTGTGGTAACGAATGGCCGCCCAGAAACACTCGGTGGTGAGTCCGTGCTGGGTCTGTTTTTAAACAGCCTGCCGTTAAATGTTCAGATCCCGATGTGTAGTTGGACAGAGTGGATTAAAGATCTGTCTAAACAAGAGCAAAATTTGTGGCGTCATCGTCGTTACCCAATGGCGAGCTTGAAGCGAGAGTATGGCGGGGAGCTATTCCAAACCTTGTTTAACTATACGCATTTTAGGGCGTATGACACGCAAGCTGAGGATGGTGTTAGTCCGCTGTTCGGTCGTGGTGCTGAAGAGCTCGAACAAGCGGGTTTTGAACACTCCAATTACGGCTTTATCTTACAAGCGGGTATGACTCCTGACAGTGAGCAGATTTACTTGATGTTGGAAGTCGACCATAACGAATATGGTAAAGAAGATTTGGCGCGTGCTGTGCAGTTGTATCGACGTTGCTTAGAACAGTTGTTAACAGCGCCTGAAGGGCAATGTGATAACGCGGTACTGGATGAAGATGAAATGGCATTTTTATCTCAGTGGGAAGGTGAGATAGGCGAGCCTAACAGTGATGTATGGGCAGCGTTTGAGGAGCAGGTCGGCAAGCATGGTGAACACATTGCGGTGCGTGAAGGTGAGCAGTCGTGGTCTTACCAAGCGTTGGCAACACGAGTGGCACATTGGAATGCAGTACTGTCGCAAGCAGGTATTCGTTCAGGTGATGCGGTTGGTTTACTGCTTGAGCGGAGCATGGATGCAGTTACTGCTATCTTAGCGATAGTGCGAGCAGGGGCACGTTATGTGCCGTTGGATAGCCAATACCCACCAGAGCGTCTACGCTGGATGCTTGATGATGCTGATGTTGAGCACGTTTTATGTGCAGGTGCATTATCTGAAGGTTTATCGGGGGCTAAGGCGCTTGATGTTCGTACCTTTGATGAGCGTGAGGCGACACCAGTTGCAGCAGCAGCACGTGTGTGCTCACAAGGCTTGTACTTGATGTATACCTCAGGCTCAACAGGGACGCCGAAGGGCGTGCAAGTACCAGATGGTGCGGTGGTACGGTTAAGTCGAAATCGTCGCGAGCTAGCGATAACACAATCAGATGTCTTGTTGCTACAAGCACCGTTGGTGTTTGATGCCTCGACATTAGAGCTATGGGCAGGATTGCTCAATGGTGCAACCGTAGCGATAGGCCGCCCAGGGACGGTGACGGTTGATGGTTTAGCCGCAGACATTCGTCACTATCAAGTGACGGTATTGTGGTTAACGGCGTCCCTGTTAAACGTGGTTGTAGATGAGCGACCAGAAGCGTTACAAGGGCTGCGTTATTTAGTCGCCGGTGGTGATAGCTTATCAGGTCGACACGTGGCCAGTTACCTTGCACACGATTGGAGTGGTGCAGTGGTTAATGGTTATGGCCCGACGGAAGCGACAACCTTCAGTTGTCTGTACCAAGTTCAAGCTCATGACGCCAGTCAAGATGTGCCTATCGGTTACCCACTGGATATGAGTAGTTGTTACGTACTTGATGAGTTGTTGCAGCCATTACCTTTGGGTGTACCAGGGGAGCTCTATGTTGGTGGTGCAGGTTTAGCACATGGTTATTGGGGACAAGGGGCGAAGACCGCCAGTGCGTTTGTACCGAATCCGTTTGGCTCAGCAGGTAGTCGTATATATCGCACAGGTGATAGGGTACGTTATAACCAAGACGGTGCGTTAGAGTTCTTGGGTCGACGAGATGCACAGGTGAAGGTCCGTGGTTATCGTATTGAGCTGGGCGAGATAGAGCATGCGCTCAAGAGCATCAATAGTGTGGTGCATGGTATTGCGTGGATAGATGAAAACAGTGGTCATAAACAGTTGCTGGCTGCGGTTAGTGGTGATGTTGAGCAAGCGGGCATTCAAGCGCACCTTGCAACGGTATTGCCCGAATATATGCACCCACATCAACTAATTGTCTTAGCGCAAATGCCGTTGACGGTAAACGGTAAGATAGATAGAGCCGCTGTATTACGTCTGCACGCCGCGGAGAAAGCAGCTGTCAATGATGTGATGGATGAGCCACCGTTGTCAGCGCTTGAAAGTACATTAATAGCTATTTGGCAAGATGTGCTTCAAGTGGAACAAATAGGACGTTTAGATAGCTTCTTCGAGCTAGGTGGTGACTCAATATTGAGTATCCAGTTGGCTGCTCGAGCAGGTGCTGAAGGGCTCCACTTTTCGTTAGAAGATTTATTCGAACATGATACAGTCGCTGCGCTAGCGATCGCAATCGAAGGAGGTAATGTGACTGCTGCGGAACAAATCGAAACCGCAGAATTTGATATGTTGGATAGTGAAGATCTGACAGTGTTGCTAGCACAAAATTAGTGGTATTCACAATCACTAATTAACTCAAAACGGCGCCGTAGCTCAGTTCTGTCGCGCCGTTTCTTAATTCAACGATATTTATCCTTTCTCTAGGTATTTTCCAAAAATAAGTACCTGTCATATGTGGCAGTTACCGCAAAAGCATTGGTTGTAGTTGAATCTACTTAGTATGAAAAAGCCCTGTTATTTCGACAAGGCGATTAACAATATTTTGTTCGGTAATGGAAATGCATCAATGACTAAACAGCAAATTCAAGACGCTTATCCTCTTAGCTACACGCAAATGGGCATGTTGTTTCACCATCAAATGGAAAAATCTGAAGCTGTCTATCACGACATCGTGATTCAGCTAGTAGATCTTCCATTTTCAATGACCACGTTACAGCAGGTTGTCGGTAACCTAGTAAGTTCTAATGAGATTTTGCGAACAACACTAGAGCTCAGTCGATTTAAAAAGCCGCTGCAATTAGTTCATGCGTCGCAAGAGATCCCAATAACTCAATTAGACTTTTCTTTCGCTGATCAGGCAGCATATAAAAATTCAAAGCTTAAGTGGATTGAAACAGAAAAACAACGTGGTTTTGAATTGGAGTCATCTTCTCTATTTCGTGTATTTGTGATTAACCGTAATGAACACAGTTTTGAATTAGCATTTAGTTTTCATCATCTTCTGCTAGATGGATATAGCCTAAGACATCTGACTGCTGAACTGTTACGTTGTTATGCGCTTGCACTTGAGGGACAGGCATACGAGGTTGGCCGCTCTCCGGCAAAATATCGAGATTTTATAGCGGCAGAAAGGCTAGCTATTAAAAGCGAAGCGACTCAGCAATATTGGCAAACGATGCTAGATAGCCATGTACGTTCCGATATTGAAAGTGCAACTACGGGCAGTTCAGAACGCAATGAAAACCACATTGCAGCTGTCATCCCGATCGAAGAAACAGTATCCAAAAAAATTGAAGATCTAAGCATTGCACTTAAGGTTACACGCAAAGCTATATTGTTGGCTGTCCATTTAAGAGCAGTTTCTATATTGTCTGGTCAGTCCGATGTGATGACTGGTTTAGTAGTAAATGGTCGGACAGAGCAATTGGGATCAGAATCTGTATTGGGTCTGTTTTTAAATACAGTGCCTTTTAGAGCAAATATTGCAAATCAAACATGGTCAACATTTATTCAAGAAGTTGCCATTCAAGAAAAAGCTATCTCTCCTCATCGTCGTTACCCTTTGGGTTTGATGAAAAAGGAGCATGAAGGGGCTGAGTTTTTTCAACATATTTTCAATTACACTTCTTTTAATGAATCGGTTCACGTTAAACGAGCTGATGATGATGTGAGAGGATTTGAAAAAACAAACTATCCATTTACAGTTCAAGCGACTTACAACAAAGCAATTAATAAACCGGAGATATTTTTAGAATTAGATGGCAGTGTTTATGACAGTGCTGATTTAAATCGGTTTGTCACCGTTTACCAATCTATATTTGAACGCTTAGCTAACAGTCCTGACACGGATTTTACGTTAACTGGTCAAACTGAAATTTCACATAGATTGTTATCAGCATTCAAACCTAATGATATTACCACTGTATTTGCCAATACTTGTATTAACCATGCACAGCGTATTGCACTGACGTTCCAAAATGAGAGCGTTAGCTATCAGCAACTAGACGAAGCAAGTAATCGCATCGCTAATGGCCTTGTAGCCAAGGGTGTTGAGCCGGGCCAATTAGTAGGTGTGTGCCTTCAACATAGTGACGACTTAATTGTCGCTTTGTTAGCGGTGCTTAAAGCAGGTGCTGCTTATGTACCACTTGACCCTAATCAAGCGTTAGAGCGTCAAAATGATATCCTTGAAGATGCTGAACCTGCCGTTGTGATCGTACAGGATAGAATTGTCGGCTGGTCAGATAATATTAATCAATACCGCATATTAGACCTACAAAGTGATAATCAAAAAGCCACTGGAATAGCGGTTTCACCCAATGATGTTGCTTATGTCTTGTACACTTCTGGTTCAACGGGTCGCCCTAATGGCGTCAGGGTGACACATAACAATGTGTGTCGTTTATTTACGTCTACCCAAGGCAGCTTTGGCTTTGATCACAGTGATGTCTGGACATTGTTTCACTCCTACGCCTTTGATTTTTCCGTATGGGAAATCTGGGGGGCTTTATTTTATGGTGCACGCTTAGTGATCCCAGAGCGAACGTTGACTCGAGATCCTGCTGGGTTTAGTCAATTGGTTTGTGAGCAAGGCGTAACGGTACTGAACCAAACACCAACGGCGTTTTATGCGGTTATGCCATATCTGCTGCAAACACCAGATGCGCATCAGTTACGCCATGTCATCTTTGGTGGTGAAGCGTTAGAGCCATATAAATTGCTACCTTGGTTTGATGGAGGCATGGCTTGCGAGCAAACAAGCTTGGTTAACATGTACGGTATCACTGAAACGACAGTACATGTGACATATTGCTTGTTAACCCGTCAAGACTGCACTGATAAAGAAGCCAGCAGCTTAATTGGTGAGCCGTTAGCAGATTTAGATATTCAATTATTGGATGAGTGGCAGCAGCCAACACCTTTAGGCGTTCCAGGCGAAATTTATGTCTGTGGTGCAGGAGTGAGCAAAGGTTATCTCAATCGTGAAGCATTGACCGAACAACGTTTTGTTCGTCTAGATGATAGTGAGGAAGTTTGGTATCGCTCGGGTGACATAGCTCGACGATTAGCCAACGGCGATATCGAGTATCTTGGTCGTCGCGATCATCAAGTGAAGATCCGTGGACATAGAGTAGAGCTTGGTGATATCAGTCGTCAATTACTCAAGTATGCGGGGATTGATGATGCGGTTGTGCTGATGCATAGCACTGGTGATCAAGAGCCCGTACTCACCGCGTATTACACAGGCCATCATGCTGAGCCACCGCTGTTAGGCGCTCATCTACACCGTTTACTGCCTGATTATATGGTACCGGTTGCCTACGTCAGGGTTGGCAAAATGCCATTGACTACTAATGGCAAGCTCGACCAAAAATCATTACCAGCGCCAAGTTTAACTGATCGGGTGGGCAGTGGAGAATTACAAGCACCAACAAACGAGATAGAAGCTTTGCTTTGTCAAGTGTGGCAGGAGGTGCTTGGTTTAGAAGCCGTTGGCACAAATCTTGGTTTTACCATATTAGGTGGAGACTCGATTTCTAGCTTACAAGTTGTTGGTAAGTTGCGTAAGCAAGGATATCAACTGTCACTACAAGACTTGTTCCAATATCAGACCATTGAAGGTGTAGCGCAATATGTTAGCGCAATAGAAGACACGCAAGCTGCACATCAGCCGTTTGATTTGATTAGTGAAAATATTCGTATCGCGTTACCAACGAATGTTGAGGATGCCTACCCAGTTAGCCAATTACAACAGGGCATGTTGTATTACAGCCAAAGCACACCAGGGCAAGGTGTTTATCATGACATTGTGCACTATCAAACGGGGCTGAAATTTGAACAAAGCTGTTTAAGGGAGACACTTGATTTATTGTCAGCGCGACACCCTATGTTGCGTACACAGATCGCACTAGACCAATACGCAATTCCTTTGTTGTTAGTGCATTGCGCTGCTGAAATCGAATTACAGGTTTACCAGGTAGAGCAGAGCGCGTTAACAGGTGCTTTGGAAGATTGGTTGCAACAAGAGCATCAACGCGGGTTTACGGCTGATGATTATCCATTGCTACGTGTAGCGGCCCATGTGTTACCTGATGGTATGTTTCATCTAAGCTTTAGTAATCACCATGCTATCGTTGATGGATTGAGCGAAGCGAGCTTAATTGCTGAGTTGTTGTCGTTATATCGTCAATTATTGGCTAACCAACCTATCGCGTTGGAGCCATTACAAGCGAGCTATCGAGACTTTATTGCGATGGAGCAACAGGCATTCTCTGATGAACGACATTCAAGTTTTTGGCAACACCTTGCGGATACGACTACGAGTCGAGTGCAATTAGCCGCAGCAAACGATTCAGTCGAAGGCGAACATTCACTGAGTTTACGCTCGTCGGATGCTACGTCTTGTAGTTTAGGGGATTCAGTTTCTAACGCATTACGTCAATTGGCATTAAGCAGCGGCTATTCACTTAAAACCTTGTTGCTGAGTGCTCACCTTAAAACGTTGTCGTTGGCATGTGCCTCCAATACGGTGGTCTCAGGCGGATCTTTCCACGGTCGTCCAGAAGTAGTAGATAGTGAGAAGGTACTCGGACTGTTTGTCAGTATCTTACCTGTATGTGTTGATTTGCCGTCGGGAGATTGGCTTGCGTTGGTCAAAGCAGTTGATGAGCATTGTCGTGCAATTGAGCAACACCGTTATTACCCATTGGCTGAAATCAAACGTCGCCTAGGTGGTCATGCCTTGTTTGACGTCTCCTTTAACTACACGCAGTTCAATGTGTTGTGGAAGGAAGATGAAGAGGCGGGAACCGCGCTAAATGATCATCGAGGTGGTGTGGCTGAGAATAGCTTACCGTTTAGCGTCAATGTTCAGTCTTATCCAGATCGTGATGAAATTTTCATGTCTGTAACGACGTTATGCAGTCATTACTCTGTAGGTGTTGGCCTAAGTTACAGCCGCTTATTCCGTCAGGTGCTCAATGAGATGGTGTCAGATCCTAAACAGTCTCACCGTCATGTAGTGTCTGCATGTGAGCAAACAAAATTAGCCCAATGGAATGACACGCAAACAAGCACACCAAATGAAAGCTTGCATCAATTATTAGAAGCGAAAGCGACTGAGCAGCCAAATACTATCGCGGTAGCTTATGAAGGTACTCAGTTAAGTTACGGTGAGCTTAACGCGCAAGCTAATCAGTTAGCACATTATCTTCGTGAGGCGAGAGGGGTAACAAAAGAAGAGTTAGTCGGTATTTGTTTGCCACGTGGACCGCAGTTGACGGTTGCAATATTAGCGGTATTGAAGGCTGGAGGTGCTTATGTACCACTTGATGCCGATTACCCAACAGAGCGACTAACGATGATGTTGGACGATGCTGCGTTATGTACGGTATTGACGATTGAAGCGCTAGCGGATGCACCTTGGTTATCATCGCCGACGGTTATGGCGTTAGATAATATAACGGTACAGGCCGAGCTTGAAACGCAGCCAGCGAGGAATTTATCACTGGTTAGTGAGCCGACGCAGTTAGCTTATGTGATGTATACCTCAGGCTCAACTGGCACACCTAAAGGGGTAATGGTTGAGCATGGCAACGTTGTGTCACTTGTCTGCGGTGTGGATTACGTCGAGGTAAATCGCAATATCGTTACCTTGTTGCACTCTCCTGTGTCTTTTGATGCGACAACATTCGAAATTTGGGCAGCATGGCTCAACGGCGGTTGTGTTGCATTGCACAGCGGTAACTCAGCGGATGTAGATGCATTGGCTGACAGTGTTGAACGTTATGGTGTCACTACCTTATGGATGACGGCTGGTTTGTTTGATGTCTTTAGCGAGACGATTGAACGACCACTTCCGACATTAACACAATTGTTGGTCGGTGGAGATGTAGTTAACCCGATGACAGTGAGCGCAATGCAAGCTCGTAATCCACAAATGCAGTGCATTAATGGCTACGGTCCTACTGAAAACACAACTTTTAGTACAACTTTCCAAATTCCAACACTCTCGAGTACGGATACATTGCCAATAGGTAAGCCATTAAACAATCGCCAAACGTACGTGCTTGATAACACACTTGCACGAGTGCCTATCGGTGTAACCGGCGAGCTTTATGTTGGTGGTGCTGGTTTAGCACGCGGTTATTTAAATCGTCCCGAGTTAACGGCAGAGCGTTTTATTGATAATCCTTTTTATCAGGCACAAGCGTCGGGTAATAGTCAACGCCTTTACCGCACCGGTGATTTAGTGCGCTGGAGAGAAGATGGACAACTGGAATACGTAGGCCGCAATGATTTTCAGGTCAAGATCCGTGGTTTCCGTATCGAGCTAGGTGAAATAGAGAGCGTTTTACTTGAGCAAGCTCAGATCAGGGATGCCTTAGTCATTGCTCAAGATAGCCTAGGCGGTAAGCGATTAGTGGGTTATTACCGCACAGAGCAAACGTTGAGTACGGATGTACTTCGTCAATGGCTTGCAGAGCGTTTACCGGAGCACATGATACCCGCGCATTTGATTGCTTTAAAGGCATTTCCGTTAACACCTAATGGCAAGGTTGATCGCAAGGCTCTACCAGTACCTGGTGAACAGATTACTGAGCGGTACCTACCACCAGAAAGTGAAACAGAGCAGGTATTAGCATCGTTGTGGCAAGACTTATTAGGTGTTGAGCAAATCAGCCGAGATGCCAACTTCTTTATGCTCGGTGGTCATTCATTATTGGTTACTAAGTTGTTGAAACAACTAAATGAAGAATTTCAAACCAGCCTCAGCCTTCAAGACGTTTTAGCGTCACCAACTATTGTGGCACAGGCAGAACTTATAGACACACATCAGTGGATTCACGAAACAAACGAATCTGATTCCGACAATGTTGAGGTTTTAACGTTATGAGAATTGAACAATTAATAAAAGAACTGCGCAATAACAAAGTGAAGTTAAAGTTAGATCAACAACAACTGATCTGCGAGCTTCCAAAAAGTGACGTGACACCGGAGTTACGAGAACAAATTATTGTTCGTAAAGAGGAGCTTAAGCAGTTCTTAAAGCAATACGAATCACAACCAATTGCTGTTAAGCCGAGAAATAGATCAGCGAATCAAGATCAAGAGCAATCACTTGTACTGTCTTGTAATCAGCAAGTATTGTGGACTGATCAGCAAGTACATGGTTGTAGAAGTTCCTTTCATATGCCATTTGCTTTTCGACTCAACGGACCGCTTAATAGCGAAGCGCTTCAACATGCATTGGATTCGCTAGTAGCAAGACATGAAATATTGCGAACAACTTATACGTCAAATGATCTAGGTGAAGCGAGTCAATATATTCAAGCTGCGCGAAAAGTTGACGTCTATGAAATTTCTCTGTCCGAACAGCATACGGATGAAGATAAATTACTTGAAATTATTAATGAAGAATCAGCCAAAACTTTTGATTTTGAAAATGATTTGATGTTACGGGTAACGTTAATAAAAGAGTCTGTGGCTCAACATATTGTGCTGCTTACGATGCATCACATCGCGTCAGATGGCTGGTCTATGGCTGTTATGTTGCAAGAGTTTAACGCCTTATACAATGGGTATGTAGCCGGTTCTAATCGTCCTTTACCTGAACTTGCTCTACAGTATGCAGATTATGCCCTTTGGCAACATGACTGGTTGAATAGCGAAGCGAGTGAAAAGGCACTGAATTATTGGCAAGGCCAATTAGCAGACTTACCAGTTGTCCACCAGCTAAATTTAGATTATCAGCGCCCTGAAACTCAGTCGTTTAAAGGTTCAACAGTTAGAACGGTGCTTAAGCCAGAAGTGCTGAATTCATTAAAAGACATTTGTCGCCAAGAAGGCGCAACATTATTTATGGGGCTTCATTCAATATTTTCGATATTGCTAGCCAGATTTAGTGGTGAGCAAGATATTGTGATGGGCGCTTCCACGGCAAACAGAGGACAACATGAACTTGCGGGGTTAATAGGTTTCTTTGTCAATATGTTAGTGCTGAGAAGCCAAGTGAGTGAAGAGTCAACATTACGATCTTTACTCAAACTAAATAAAACTACGTTAGGGGAAGCATATGCTCATCAACAAGTTCCATTAGTAAAACTTATTGAAATGCTGAAGCCATCACGCAGCCTTAGCCATAATCCTCTATTTCAAATAGTGATGGTCTTACAAAATAACGAGCAATCAGATGTTCATTTTACAGACCTCGTATTTGAACCTATTACGTTAACGCAAGAAGGCTCTAAATATGATTTGACGCTTGGATTATTTGAGTCGGCTGAAGGATTAGTAATGGATTGGGAATATAACAGTGATTTATTCGCTGAAAGCTCAATTCGAAATATGGCGGACTATTTTTGTGCACTCACTTCTGCGTTAGTTTTAAAACCGGATAATGCTATTTCAACTATCAAATGCCAAGATGACAAGACGCTAGATAAATTATCTAAGTGGCAAGGGGATGCTGGAGAGGAAACTAGTGATTTATGGAGTGAATTTGAATTACAGGTAGAGAGTCATGGTTGCCGTATTGCTGTGCGCGATAGAGAGCAAGAATTGTCATATTTCGAACTGCTGTCCCGTGTGGAGCAATGGGGCTCTGTTTTGGCCGAACAAGGTGTAAAGCCTGGAGACGGAGTTGGTGTACTTTTACCTCGGAGCATAGATGCAGTGACAGCTATTTTGGCAATTGTGCGTACTGGGGCTAAATATGTCCCATTAGAGGCTCAATATCCAAGCGAACGCCTTCAATGGATGATGGAAGATGCAGGTGTGAAGATAGTGCTTTGTAACGATGGACTATCAGATGTGTTTGACGGTGCGAAGTTCTTAAATGTTCATACCTTTGATGGTCGTCAAGTTGGGCTTGTTCCAGCAGCAAAACGTAACGCATCTCAAGGCTCTTACTTGATGTATACCTCTGGCTCAACAGGAAAACCAAAAGGTGTGCAAGTTCCTGATGGTGCGGTGGTGCGCTTGTGTCGTAATCGCAAAGAGCTGTCGGTTAATGCGGATGACGTTTTGTTACTTCAAGCACCTCTTGTATTTGATGCATCCACTCTTGAATTATGGACTGGAATACTTAATGGTGCATGTGTCGCTATAGGACGTCCGGGAAGCGTCAGTGTTGATGGGATAGCATCAGATATTAGTGATTACGGTGTAACAGTGTTATGGCTAACAGCTTCATTAATGCATGTTGTCATAGATGAGCGTATAGAAGCTCTTAAAGGCTTACGTTGTTTGGTTGCTGGTGGTGACGCTTTGTCAGGCAAACATGTAAATCAATACCTTGAAGCACCATGGAGTAATAGTCTTATAAACGGCTACGGGCCAACTGAAGCAACGACATTTAGTTGTTTATACCAAATGTCTTCGCACAAAGCTAAGTGTGACGTTCCAATTGGTTATCCATTATCACTAAGTAGTTGTTATGTTTTAGATGAATCTGGAGAGCCAGTACCTTTAGGTGTGCCAGGTGAATTGTACGTTGGCGGTGCTGGCCTCGCACATGGTTATTGGGGGCAGAGTGCTAAAACGGCAAGCGTGTTTATACCAAATCCTTTTGGTCCAGCAGGTAGCCGTATGTATCGCACAGGGGATCGTGTTCGCTATAACGCTAGTGGCGCTTTGGAGTTTCTTGGGAGACGAGACGCACAGGTTAAAGTGCGTGGATACCGCATAGAACTCGGAGAAATTGAACATGCACTAAAAGGCTTTGAGGGTGTAGTTCATGCCATCACTTGGGTACATGATGACGCTGGTCACAAGCGATTATTCGCAGCTGTTAGTGGCCAAGTTAAGCAACAAGAGGTGCAAGCGTACTTAAAGTCCATATTGCCAGAATATATGCAACCTCATCAGTTAGCTGTGCTTGAGTTTATGCCTTTAACAGTCAATGGTAAAATAGATAGAACTGCAGTTTTGAGTGAGATATCTTTTCAAAAAACAGAGACTAATGAATACGAAGATAATCAACCCTTATCCGCGCTTGAAAATAAACTAATTGGCATTTGGCGAGAAGTTTTACAAGTCGAAGATATAGGTCCTAAAGACGGCTTTTTTGAGTTAGGTGGAGACTCTATATTGAGTATTCAATTAGCTGCTAGAGGTGCTGTAGAAGGGATCAACTTTACACTTGAAGACATTTTTGAACACGATACGGTTGCTTCACTAGCGGCAGCTATTGGTTCTGAGCAAATTAACGAGTCTAGTAGTCGCGAGAGTGTGCCTTTTGAGCTTATCGATGAGGTTATACGAACACAGCTTTCAAACGATATTGAAGATGCCTATCCTGTCAGTCAATTGCAGCAGGGGATGCTGTACCACAGTCTGTTGTTAGAAGGCAAAGGCATATATCACGACATAGTCCACTATCGCTGTACACAATCCTTTAACGAAGTTTATTTGCGTGAAGCGTTGGCAATAATAACGGAGCGTCATCCAGTTCTACGCACAGAAATTGCGTTGGATACTTTTGAAGAGCCACTTCAATTGGTATATCGCCATGCGGAGCCTAAATTAGATGTTATAAAAATCAAAAGTAGTGACCAGGAAACACTTGATGAGTGGTTGCGAAACGAACACAGTCGTGGGTTCGATAAGGTTGAATATCCACTGATCAGGTTCGCGGCTTTCACTAATGAAAATAGTCATTGGTATATTGGGCTGAGTTTCCATCATGCAATCCTAGATGGTTGGAGTGAAGCTAGCTTAATAGCCGAACTTATGCAGATATATGGTGAACTTCTTGATGGCCGCAGTCAAAAATTAGTTCCAATTAGCGCTACTTATCGAGATTTTATTGCTCGTGAACAGGCAGCCATAAATGATCAAGAGCAGCATGATTTTTGGCAAAAGCTTGAAAACTTTGAGCCGGGCAGAATAAAGCTAGCCCGCGCATCAAAAAGTAATAATGAAGAGTATTGTCTAGAAACGTCAGTTTCTGACGCAGCTTCTTGTGCTTTAGATGCAAGCCAATCAGGTGCTTTGCGCCAAATGGCAAATGATCACAATTGTTCTCTTAAGACAATTATGCTTTGTGCGCATTTGAAGGCACTTTCGTTAGCTAGTTCGAGTGACAAAGTGGTATCTGGTGTGTCTTTCCATGGACGTCCCGAAGTCGTGGATAGTGAAAAAGTGCTAGGGCTTTTTGTCAATATGCTGCCGGTACCGCTATCTATTTCTGATGGTAGTTGGACTCAGCTGATTGATGCTGTAGAAATCAGTTACAAATCGGTAATGCAACACCGTTATTACCCATTGGCTGAAATCAAACGTCGCCTAGGTGGTCATGCCTTGTTTGACGTCTCCTTTAACTACACGCAGTTCAATGTGTTGTGGAAGGAAGATGAAGAGGCGGGAACCGCGCTAAATGATCATCGAGGTGGTGTGGCTGAGAATAGCTTACCGTTTAGCGTCAATGTTCAGTCTTATCCAGATCGTGATGAAATTTTCATGTCTGTAACGACGTTATGCAGTCATTACTCTGTAGGTGTTGGCCTAAGTTACAGCCGCTTATTCCGTCAGGTGCTCAATGAGATGGTGTCAGATCCTAAACAGTCTCACCGTCATGTAGTGTCTGCATGTGAGCAAACAAAATTAGCCCAATGGAATGACACGCAAACAAGCACACCAAATGAAAGCTTGCATCAATTATTAGAAGCGAAAGCGACTGAGCAGCCAAATACTATCGCGGTAGCTTATGAAGGTACTCAGTTAAGTTACGGTGAGCTTAACGCGCAAGCTAATCAGTTAGCACATTATCTTCGTGAGGCGAGAGGGGTAACAAAAGAAGAGTTAGTCGGTATTTGTTTGCCACGTGGACCGCAGTTGACGGTTGCAATATTAGCGGTATTGAAGGCTGGAGGTGCTTATGTACCACTTGATGCCGATTACCCAACAGAGCGACTAACGATGATGTTGGACGATGCTGCGTTATGTACGGTATTGACGATTGAAGCGCTAGCGGATGCACCTTGGTTATCATCGCCGACGGTTATGGCGTTAGATAATATAACGGTACAGGCCGAGCTTGAAACGCAGCCAGCGAGGAATTTATCACTGGTTAGTGAGCCGACGCAGTTAGCTTATGTGATGTATACCTCAGGCTCAACTGGCACACCTAAAGGGGTAATGGTTGAGCATGGCAACGTTGTGTCACTTGTCTGCGGTGTGGATTACGTCGAGGTAAATCGCAATATCGTTACCTTGTTGCACTCTCCTGTGTCTTTTGATGCGACAACATTCGAAATTTGGGCAGCATGGCTCAACGGCGGTTGTGTTGCATTGCACAGCGGTAACTCAGCGGATGTAGATGCATTGGCTGACAGTGTTGAACGTTATGGTGTCACTACCTTATGGATGACGGCTGGTTTGTTTGATGTCTTTAGCGAGACGATTGAACGACCACTTCCGACATTAACACAATTGTTGGTCGGTGGAGATGTAGTTAACCCGATGACAGTGAGCGCAATGCAAGCTCGTAATCCACAAATGCAGTGCATTAATGGCTACGGTCCTACTGAAAACACAACTTTTAGTACAACTTTCCAAATTCCAACACTCTCGAGTACGGATACATTGCCAATAGGTAAGCCATTAAACAATCGCCAAACGTACGTGCTTGATAACACACTTGCACGAGTGCCTATCGGTGTAACCGGCGAGCTTTATGTTGGTGGTGCTGGTTTAGCACGCGGTTATTTAAATCGTCCCGAGTTAACGGCAGAGCGTTTTATTGATAATCCTTTTTATCAGGCACAAGCGTCGGGTAATAGTCAACGCCTTTACCGCACCGGTGATTTAGTGCGCTGGAGAGAAGATGGACAACTGGAATACGTAGGCCGCAATGATTTTCAGGTCAAGATCCGTGGTTTCCGTATCGAGCTAGGTGAAATAGAGAGCGTTTTACTTGAGCAAGCTCAGATCAGGGATGCCTTAGTCATTGCTCAAGATAGCCTAGGCGGTAAGCGATTAGTGGGTTATTACCGCACAGAGCAAACGTTGAGTACGGATGTACTTCGTCAATGGCTTGCAGAGCGTTTACCGGAGCACATGATACCCGCGCATTTGATTGCTTTAAAGGCATTTCCGTTAACACCTAATGGCAAGGTTGATCGCAAGGCTCTACCAGTACCTGGTGAACAGATTACTGAGCGGTACCTACCACCAGAAAGTGAAACAGAGCAGGTATTAGCATCGTTGTGGCAAGACTTATTAGGTGTTGAACAAATCAGCCGAGATGCCAACTTCTTTATGCTCGGTGGTCATTCATTATTGATTACAAGGCTCACTTATGTGATTCGTGACCATTTTGAGGTTGACGTTTCTATACCGCAATTACTCCAGTCTTCAACGCTAAGCCTACAAGCTAGTTTCATTGACGAATTATTAGTGTTGCAACAAAACACACGCTTGGTGAATGACGATGAAAATTTGGAGGAATTCTCATGGTAAATGCGTCACAGCTAATTCAAAACTTGAATGTAAAAGGTATTCACATTCTTGTAGAACAGGGGTCTTTAAAGACTAAGTCACCTAAGGGCAGCATAACGGCAGAATTGGCTCAGCAAATTCGCCAGTACAAAAAGGAATTAATCGCTTTTTTAAGTCACCCTGATGAGTCACAACAGATGCCTCGTATTGAGCCGACCGAGAACCGTGAAACAATTCCTTTGTCTTATGCGCAACAAAGATTGTGGATGTTAGACCAGATAGAGAGTGGGGCGAGTCACTACAACATGCCTTTTGCGCTAAGGCTTAAAGGTAAAGTCTGCCAAAACGCACTTCAATGTGCTGTTGATGGTGTTATTCAACGCCATGAAGTGCTCCGTACTAGTTATCAAGTAGACGGTGAAGGTGAGGCGTATCAATACATTAAACCTGTTACGTCAGTACCAGTAATGTGGTCGTCGGCTCATGTCGATGATATTGCTGCGACTGTTCAAGGAGAAGCAAATCAACCTTTTGACTTAAGCCAAGATCTGATGATGCGTGTACAGGTGTTATGTGTGAGTGAAGAAGAGCATGTGCTGTTACTGACCTTACATCACATTGCCTCGGACGGCTGGTCAATGGGGATTTTACTGCAGGAATTCAGTGCCTTATACAACGCGGCCTTGCAAGGTAATGCAGCCAACCTTGAGATATTACCAGTGCAATATGCTGACTATGCACAATGGCAGCGTGGCTGGCTACAAGGAGAGGTGCTTGAGCAGCAGTTAGGGTATTGGACTGAACAGCTAAAAGACCTACCTGTTGTACACAGTGTACCATTAGATACCCCTCGTCCTGCGGAAGCTAGTTTTGAGGGAGAGCAGTATGTACAAAGCCTGCCACTGTCACTGCAAGAAACCCTACGTAAACACTGCCAAGCACAAGGTGCAACACTGTTTATGGGTATGCAGGCATTATTTGCAGCATTTCTATCTCGTTACAGTGGTGAAAGTGACATTGTAATAGGCACGCCGATAGCAAACCGAGAGCAAGCGGAAGTTGCAGGTCTCATTGGCTTTTTCGTCAATACCTTGGTCTTGCGCAGTAATATTTCATCTGACAAAGGACTGGACATATTAATACGAGACAGTCGTCAAATGTTGCTCGATGCGTATGCACATCAGCAGGTGCCATTTGAGAAGATCGTTCAAGTATTACAGCCAGAGCGGTCAACACAACACAGTCCTTTATTCCAAATCATGTTGTCGTGGAGCAGTGAAGATAGCGGAGGTGCGTTAAACCTTGATGGGCTAACGATAGAGCCGATGGCCGAGGCAACATCACAAGCGAAGTATGAGTTGTCGTTGACGGCAGCGGAGTCAGCAGAAGGCTTGGTATTAGCTTGGGAATACAATCGTGATCTGTTCACTGCTAAGCGTATTGCACGTATGGCAGAGCATTTTGCAATCTTTGCCAAGGCGATGATTGAAACGCCAACATTGGCGGTAGGGCACGCGTCTCTTCTAGGTGAGCAAGACATAACACAGTTGAATGCCTGGAACGGTAGACATACTCAACTCCCTGACGTTTGTTTGCATCAACTTGTTGAAGCTCAAGCGGCGAAGCACCCAGAGCATATTGCCGTAGTGCATGAAGACGTAGAGTTAAGCTATGGCGAGTTGAACGCTCAGGCGAATCAATTGGCTCGTTATCTAAGAGAAGAGCAAGGGGTAGCAGACGAAGCATTAGTGGGTATTTGTTTGCCACGCAGTCCAGAATTGATTGTTGCTACTCTTGCCGTGTTAAAAGCCGGTGGCGCTTATGTCCCGTTAGATCCGGACTATCCGCCAGAGCGATTGTCATTGATGTTGGACGATGCGGCGCTGAGCACGGTGTTAACGAAAGACAGCTTAGTTGATTCACCTTGGTTAACAGCACCTGGTGTGGTCGCGCTAGACAATATTGATGTTCAAGCGGCATTAAATAAACACGAAGCTTCGGACCTATCACTAGAGTGCAGAGCTGAGCAGCTAGCATACGTAATCTATACCTCAGGCTCTACCGGCACACCTAAAGGTGTCATGGTTGAACATCGCAATATGGTCAACTATAGCAAATACCTTGAACAGCGTTGGCAGGTGGAGCCGGACGACCGGGTGTTACAATTTTCGACTCCTAACTTTGATGCTTTTGTCGAAGAGTTTGTAGGTGCCATGTCGCATGGAGCGACTTTGGTCTTGCGCAACGAGTCTTGTTTAGAAGGTGCGGAGTCCTTTAAGCGATTTGGTCAACAACATCAGTTGTCAGTGATCAGCCTACCGACAGCCTTTTTCCACGAATTACAAAGTATGGATCCGTGTTGGTCTTGGCCATCATTGCGTTTGGTCATGGTTGGCGGTGAAGCGTTATCACTGAACCATGCACTGCGTTTTAAAGCGCACGCACAGCATATTCGTTTAGTGAACAGCTATGGACCAACAGAAGCGACAATTTGCGCTACAGATTTTGAAGTGTCATCGACAACTCAAGGCGTAGCTCCTATTGGCAAACCACTCGTTAACTACAGTGCATACGTGCTAGATGCCAATCAACAGCAAGTCCCTATCGGTGCAACGGGTGAGTTATATGTCGGCGGTGCTGGCTTAGCGCGCGGTTATCTAAATCGCCCCGAGTTAACAGCTGAGCGCTTTATTAGTAATCCATTCTATCAGGCTCAAGAGGCAGGCAGTAGCCAGCGTCTATACCGCACAGGTGACTTAGTGCGCTGGAACCAAGACGGTCAACTTGAATACCTTGGACGTAATGATTTTCAGGTGAAAATCCGCGGATTTCGTATCGAGTTGGGCGAAATTGAAACGGTATTGTTAGACCAAGAGGATATTAATGATGCCTTGGTGGTCGCTCAAGATAGCCCAAGTGGCAAACGATTAGTCGGGTACTACCGCGCTGAGCAACGATTGAGCAATGACATTTTACGTCAACGTTTATCGGAGCAACTACCGGAGTACATGGTGCCAGCCTGTTTGATGAGCGTCGAAGAATTTCCTTTGACGGCAAACGGTAAGGTAGACCAAAAAGCACTACCAACACCAATGCATCAAACTGATGAACAGTTCATAGCGCCTATCGGTGAAACCGAGCAACGATTAGCTCAAATATGGTCTTCACTTCTTGGGGTTGAGCAGATCAGCCGCAATGCTAATTTCTTTAGCCTAGGTGGGCACTCGTTACTAGCTATTAGATTACGAACCGCTATTAAAAAAACATGGCGAAAAGATGTATCAATTCAGCAAATTTTTGCTGCACCAGCATTGGAAAAGCAAGCTCTTCTGTTGGCATCACCCAATACGTTTGAACAAAGAATCTGCCACTTACTTAAAAAAGGAGATACAAATCAACCTGTCTTTATTGTTCATCCCGTTGGTGGGGACACGCTCTGTTATCAATCACTGGCGCAGGAGTGGTCGTCAAGTAATGCTCTTTATGGCATTTGTCACCCTGACATTGTGTTTAAAGGTAAAACACATACTCATTCTGATTTAACGGAATTAGCCAAGTTATATGTGGGAGAACTTAAGCAGGTTCAACCCGAAGGGCCTTATCAAATTATGGGCTGGTCTCTGGGGGGGGTTATTTGCCTAGAGATTGCAAAACATTTGATAAAAGTAGGGGATAAAGTTGCATATCTAGGGATGTTAGATAGCCAGTGGCACACTCACGGACAGCTAACTTCTCAAGCTTTTTCAACGCTGGAGTCAACTAGTGAAAGTGATTGGTTGGCCTTCGATTCTGAATACCAGATTTCAGAGCTTTGTCTTGCGACAGGACTAAATATAGAGCAACAAAGAGCACTTGTCTTGTCAGGCATTGAAGGATTAGAGCGCTTTCGCGCCACCACAGGCCTTCACATTGAAAAAGTCCAATACTTTTCAGCTAACAATCCGGCTGAAACTCAATCACCAAAAGAGCCCTGCATCGATTACTTAAAACAGATTTCTGAGCGCTGCGATGTTATCGACATTAATGCAACTCATTACAGCATAGTGGAACGATCGAAGACATCCATCATTGATTGCTGGGTTCGTCAGACCATTAACAAAACTAAAGATCGGCAATGCGGAAAACAACAAATAACTGCATTAAGCCAAACGAAAAATATGAATACTCAAGGAGAATTATAATGAATGAACAAGTTTACCTTCGCACGAATGTTAAAGTAGAACCACTTTGGAACAATTGGTACGCATGGCCATTGTTAATGCAGCCAGTTACTGCAGGTTGCATTACTGCTAAGTTGCACTTAAGGATTTTGGATTCCTACTTACAGGCACCACATATTCATAAAGCAGCATTGAAAAACCCTGCAATGCGTGGTGGTCCATTTATGGATTACTCAGGTGGTATCGAAAAAGTAACAAAACTCGTCAACGATACTCGTAGTGAATTAGCAGATCTTATCCGAATTTCTGAAGATTTGAGTAAGTTTAACAATGTATTAATAGAAGAGGCTCAAGGCTTTTCACTAGCTGAGTTGTATGAACGTATTCCGGAGTCACTAAGAGGGTTTGTAGAGTTAGGTTATGACCTTAACAATAACCCTTCTATTCGTCTGATAGAGCCATTGCTGTACTCGAGCGACTATTATAAACCTGAGATGCAATCAATCCAGTTGTCTAACATTCATGGAGATGACCGAGCATTTGTACTAAGTACTCCAAGATTCTCAGATGAAAATGAACTTAATCTGCCATTGACCTACAACGACCCTCTTGTAGATAAGTTATTCCGTATGAAATATGAACCAGGTTCATTGAATATCTGTGATGAAATCGCAGAGCGTTTTGACTTAAATAGCAAACAAATCGAATTGCTTTACTCATTTTTCACGACACAAGAGCCACCAAAACCTGCAGCTTTGCCGGAAGAAGGCGTACGCATCCGTTACTTTGGTCACGCAACGGTATTACTTGAAACGCCAGATGTCACCGTTATGACAGACCCATTAATTAGTTACAAGTTTGACGATGCGTCTGAACGTTATGACTACTTAGATTTACCAGATCGTATTGATTACGTCGTTTTGACACATAGTCATCAGGATCATGTGATGTTTGAAACCCTGCTGCAAATTCGTCACAAGATTGGAACGATCATCGTACCTAAAAATAATGGTGGCACCTTACAAGATCCATCTTTGCGATTTGTACTTAAAGCTGCTGGCTTTGAAAACGTTATTGAAATGGATGAAATGGATGAACTACCAGTAAAAAATGGTCGTATCATGGGTCTACCTTTCTTTGGTGAGCATGGCGATTTGCATATTCGCTCTAAACTGGCGTTTTTCTTTGAATTCTTTGGTACCACGGTACTGTGCGCTGCTGACTCGAACAATATTGAACCTAAAATGTACGAGCATTTGCATCGTGCGGTAGGTGATATTGATTATATCTTTATTGGTATGGAGTCATCTGGTGCTCCGATGTCATGGCTATATGGTCCGCTTTATCCTAAACCGCTCGAACGCAAAATGGATCAGTCTAGACGACTAAATGGCTCAGACAATGTCAGAGCACAAGGGATCATTGAGCAATTCTCTCCAAAACAAGTATTTGTCTACGCAATGGGGATGGAACCATGGCTAACTTATATCTCGAGTATTTCTTATGACGACGATTCAGGTCCAATCGTTGAGTCTGGCGAATTTATCAAATACTGTGAATCTCGTGGTATCAAATGTGAGCGTTTGAACGGCCTTCGAGAAGTCATTATTAATGACGAAGAGGAGAGCTAATCGTGTTTCATATTAAAAATATCGTAAAACATTATAAGAGTGGAAGTGACGTCGTCAAAGCAGTCGATGACCTTAGCTTTGACATTAATAGTGGTGAAATTCTAGCTTTTCTCGGCTTGAACGGCGCTGGAAAAACGACAGCTATTAAGATCATTGCCGGATTAGTAGATGCCGATTCTGGCAGTGTTGAAACAGCTCAAGGAGAGCGTGCTGGTGTTTTACATATAAGCGCCTTACTTGATGGTCATCGAAACCTTTATGCACGTATGACATGTCGCGAGAACCTCGAATATTTCGGTGTTCTTCGTGGCTTGAGCATATCAAAGGCAGAAAGTCGTGCAGAGGAGTTACTCGAGTTTTTTGGCTTGAAGGATAAAGCTGAAGTGTTTGCCCAAAAGTTATCAAGAGGCATGCAACAACGACTCGCTGTTTCAGTCGCTATGATGCAGGAACCTAAGTTGTTATTGCTTGATGAACCAACGCTCGGCATAGACTACGAAAACACTCAATTATTGATTGAAGCGTTGCAAAAGCTTAAGTCTGAAGGTGTAGCAATCTTGATCACCACTCACGAATTGTCTATTGCAGAAAATTTAGCCGATAGAGTGACAATAATTCGAGAAGGTAAATTAGTAGCGGATAATATAAATCCGCGATCACTTCAACAAGAAGCGACATATCATTACCAATTGGTGTTAGAAGATGGCGAATGTCCTGAGTTTAAAGCATTGGCAAATGAGTACGAATTGTCAATTGTTGATAATAGTGTTGATTCCATTGATCAAAGCTTATTGCCTGAGCTGTTGTCGGTCATCAACCCGGCCAAAATAATCAGTCTCACTAAGCAACAACCTTCCTTTGAGCAAATCTTTTTAGAACACGCAAGGAGTTCATCATGTTAAGTTTATTTTGGGTCGAATTTGTCCGATCATGGAAATTATTTAAGCGCTACCCAATGGATGCTCTGGCTGCAGTGTTTATGCTGCTATTTTTATTCTGTGGTTTATTTTACGGTGCAGAATATCTGGCTAATGGTAGTCAACACTTTGGTGACCGTATTGATAGTACTGTGGTGCTATATATCAATTGGATATTAGTGATAGGTGTATTTTCTGGTCTAAGTGGTGAGATGCAGCGAGAAGCTGATACGGGTACTCTGGAACAGTTATTTATGGCTCGAATCAGTATGCCAAATCTTATCATTATTCGCGCATTTGCAAGCCTTGGGGTCAATTTTTTGGTCACTATGTTGACACTAGTTATTGTTGTTTGGGTATCAGATGTCAACCTGAGTTACCCTGTTTTAGCCTTGGTTCCTCTAATCGCTTCAGTACTTACTGGTATAGGTCTGGGTATGATGACAGCATCAATAACTCTCTTAGCGAAAAAAGCGATGGGTTTGATTGGTGTTTTGCAGTTGTTGCTTATTTTTATCATGGTTTTGCCATTTGATACTTGGTCCGAAACAGCCCAAATCTTTGGATATCTGTTACCGATCACGTCTTCAACTGCACAATTGAAAGCATTGATGTCCGATAACGTTTCAACACTTTCGTTACCTCATTTGTATTCAATGCTCAGTGGCTTGCTTTACCTGTGTCTAGGTTACTTTTTGTTTAGTGCATCGGTACTACGCGCTAAGCGTTCCGGTAGTTTATCACAGCACTAATAAAGGAGAGTAAACAATGAAATCTCAAGCAATTATCCAAAATAACCGACCGCAACTCTTTGACGGTCATGCGGTAGATAAGAAAGTAGTGGTACCTGGCGCATTTTATTTATTGCAGGCCATTGAGCAGAGCGGGTCAAAGAATACTGTTTTAAAACAAGTAGAGTTTCTATTACCGTTGTTTCAATCTGATCTCGATGAATCTGCTGATATTGAAATTGTAGATGAACAGTCGGCTAACCAAACACAGGTTAAATACAAAGGGCAAATAGTTACCAGTTTCTCAAGAGACGTTAATAACAAAACTCTTGCTAGAAGCAACCATTGGCTATTGCCAATAAGCGATCAAACTACTGAGCAAGCTTATGCAGAATTATGGCAACGTGGCAACCAATTCGGTGGTAACTATCGAATACTGAACAGTATCCGTAAAAAAGGAGGATATGCACAATTTCAATTAGATGGTAAAGGACGAGAGTCGCTTCATGTTTTGGATGCGTGTTTACACAGTGTGTTGCTTGGTAGTAGTGAAAAAACGACTAGTGCGCACGTATTAATGCGAATTGAATCATGTCAACTGTTTGATGACTTGGGCAAAGATTTACAGGTACAGGTTGAATATCAACGTGCAAGTGAAAACTTTATTAACGCGAACTTACAGGCGGTAGATGACGTAGGTCGAGTTATGTTTTTGGCAAAAGGAGTACAGTTTTGCTCCATTACTCAAAATGTTCAACGTACTGCGCTTGTACAGGGGAATTTTACTCTTGATCAAGTAGAAGAGGTTTCGAGCCATTTAAACGCTACTTTTAATCTACCGTACCAGATTGACACGGAGAGTTATATTGATTGGCGACATGCGCTATCAAGGCCAAAAAGTAACACCGCAGCCTATGATACTAGAGTACTTGTTTTGCAACCTAGTGATCTAATCAAGCCACAAGCACTCCATATTGCTAATGGCTTATGCAGTCATTATTTACCAAATGGGATTGAAGTTGCACAAATAAACCAATATGAAACGGACTATTTATACCGAGAAATCTTTATAGACCGATGTTATGGACGCCATGGGATTTCTATCGAAGGTAACGATGTTGTGATAGATGTTGGTGCGAACATTGGAATGTTCTCTCTTTACGCTTTACAACAAGCAAATGGAGTCAAGGTTTATGCTTTTGAACCTTCTCCTCGTGTCGCGGATTGTTTGCGCGCTAACACTTTGGGTCGTGGAGATGTAGAGGTCGTTTGTGCAGGTGTCGCGGAGCAAAGTGGCGAAGCTACCTTTTCGTTCTATCCAAATACATCTGTGTTTTCGAGCTTCTTCAGTTCGATTTCTGATGATGAAAAAGTGTTGCGGGAAGTTATTGCTAATCAAGTTCGTAAGATGACTCATTGTGATGATCCTGAAATATTGCAAGAAATGACAGAGACCATGCTCCAGGATCGCTTACAACAAGAGGATATCGCTTGTCCACTAATCAATTTATCTGAATTTATTCAAAATCAAGGAATTGAAGAAATAGGGTTGTTGAAGATTGATGCTGAAAAGGCTGAGCTCGGCATTCTTCGTAGTTTAAGTGGACAAGATTTTGCACGTATTAGACAGATTTGTTTAGAAGTTCACGATGCAGTTGGAGATCAATTACAAGAAGCACTAACGATATTGAAATCTCATGGATTTATCGTTCACTGTGAAGAAGAGGTTGAGTTATCTAACACTGGGTTGTACACAGTGACTGCAAGACGACAGGAGAATCAGCAGACTGCGCCGCTGGATTATCGTCATTATGGTATGCAATTGGAGCTATCTGAATTACACCAATCACTTAGCCAATATGCAAGTAAAACGCAACAACCTTTACGTTTAATCATTGCGCCATCTGCTGATCAAAGTCTCAGGCCAATAAACGACTTATTGCAGGATAAAATTTCAAACTGGATAGCTGAACTGTCAAATATACAAGTTTTATCGTTAGATAGCCCAGGTATAGAATTTGAGCAATTGTTTAGTGAAGCACTACCAGATGAAGTAGAAATTCCATACAGTGCACTGTGGTACGGTTTGCTGGGTAGAGCCACATTTCAGCAGTTGGTTTGTATTGACAAGACCCCACATAAATTAATTGTAGTCGACGCTGATAATACGCTTTGGCGAGGGGTAGTTGGTGAGCAAGGTACACAAGGTATAGAGCTAACATCACAACATTTAATTTTACAACGGTTCCTAATTGAACAATATGAAAAAGGCGTCATGTTGGCAGTGTGTAGTAAAAATATTGAAAGCGATGTGATGCAGGTTTTAGATGAGCGTTCAGATATGTTACTGAAACGAAGTCATTTTGTTGCTTTTAAAGCTAATTGGCAAGCAAAGTCCACCAATATACATGAGCTAACAACAGAGCTGTCGATCAGTTTGGATTCAGTTATTTTCATAGATGATAATCCAATTGAATTGGCAGAAGTGACAGGTACATTTCCTCAAGTTCTTGTGCTTCAATTTAATGACGACGAGAAACAACTGGCGAAGATGATGAAACACTGGGCTTTCAATACAGGAAACGTTACAGCTGAAGATTTAAAACGATCTGAATTGTATCAGATCAATCAAAAGCGCGGAGCTGAGCTTTTGAATTGCCAGTCGTATAAAGAATTTTTGGCTGGATTAAAATTGCAAATGAATATTTCGAATTTGCAAGAAGCTCAGATACCTCGTATTGCCCAGTTAACAGAGCGAACTAATCAATTCAACGCCACGAAAGGTATACTAAATCGTCAAGAACTGGCGAGTCTTATGAATAGTACAAATAAACAATGTTTAACGCTGACTGTTCAGGATAAATACGGTGATTACGGACTGGTTGGTGCAGCATTTTATACGCTAATTGAAAACGCCATCGTACTAGACAACATTTTGTTAAGTTGTCGAGCGTTGGGTAAGGGGATTGAAGAACGCTTTTTATCATCTATTGCACAAAAAGCCTTAGACGCTGGTAAACAGTATGTCGTTATCAAATGGCGTGAGCTTCCTCGAAACTTGGTTTTGCGTAACCTTTACAGTCGTGTCGCTCATAACGTGACGGTTGAGAGGGATGTTTTCCAAAGCGAAATATGTGCAACTAAGTTGCACCAGCTCGAATATGTACCAGTATCGACTCCACCAATATCTTCTAGTAGCAAAACTAAGAGTACTGGTCTTAGTTTGCAGTATGTAAACGAATGCTACTCAGCGCTTGCTGATATAGAACAGTTAGTCGACCAAATTTGGCCGGAGCATGATGACAACAATGTCAATTTGACTGATGTTGATGCTGATGCGCTAGAGTTAAACATTGCTAGGATGTGGTTCAAAGTACTTGGTAAACCCATCGAAAATTTAGATGATGACTTTTTTGGTTTGGGGGGGAATTCATTAAGACTAGTGCGAATTCTAGGTCTCATTTATAGCGAATTTGGTGTCAAACTCAGTTTGTTCGAAGCATTTGAACACAAGCGAACCATTAGACAACAAGCAGCATTCATCCGTGCAAAGCAAGCGGTTAACGAGACGATTAAACAGGAAACTGTTAAAAAAACTGAAACTTCTCATCAGCGCATAAGTGAAAATCAGCTAGGTATTTACTTTTCTCAGTTACTTAATCCTGATACTAGTGCGTATAACGTACCTCTGTGTTTTGAGTTAGGTAAAGAATTTAGCTACCAAGCTATTGTCGATGCGGTGGAAAAAGTAGCTGTCACCCAGTCAGCGCTGAGAACAGGTTATCGTCAACAAGGTAGACGTATAGAGCCTTTTGAGTTAGAGAATTGGTTTGATGTAAATCATTTAAATATCAATGGCTTGGGTGGTGGCTCGGTAATTTCAAGATTAAGAGCTTTAACACAAGAGCCATTCAAGTTGAACGAAGCTGTCGTCAAACTAACTGTTTTAGAAACTGAGCACACTCATATCTTGCTGTTTGTACTTCATCACATGTATTGCGATTTAACGAGTATGGAAGTGTTTTTAGACAATTTCTTACGCACTTTAACGAAAGATGAACAGTTAATCATTGAGCGACAGGTTAGTGGTACGACAGAAGATCTTAGTGAACAAGCTAAAGCTTTTTGGATTGACCAAACTCGCAGTGTAAAGCCATTGCCGTTACCTGTCTCAGTAGACAGCGAGCATCAGCGACTAAAAGGCAAGGGTCATACTCATATACTATCAAATGAGCAAAGTCTTACTTTAGAACAATATATTAGTGACAGCGGTGTGAGCAGCTTTGTCTATTTATTCGGTAGTTATTGTCGTTATCTGAGCCGAACAATAAGTAGTGTCGATTTTGCAGTAGGGACTCCTGTGTGCTTACGAGATCCTACACAAGCTTATCAGATTGGTAATTTCGTCAATTTGTTACCCATTTGTGTAACGGAAAATATGATTGAAGAAAATTGGAAAAAGGAAGTAGAAAAAGCGCTGTTAAATGCACTTGAATATAAGGCCTATCCTTTTATTCGTATGGTTCGTGATTCTGGTATCAAAACCGATACTGGAAGATCACCACTGGTTCAAACAACTTTTGCTTTTCATGAGCCTGTGCTTATTCCTGAAACAACTGCGTGGTTTGGTGAAACAACATCCGATAGTACTCGTGTTCACGGGCAGCAAATTACGCTACATGGTTATATACAACAAAGTGGGCAGACTGATATTGCGTGTGAAATGTTCCGCAGTAAAGGTCAATTTGGGATCAACGTTAAATATGATAGCAATTTGCTTTCTAAGCAATATGTAGAAGGCTTTTTGCAAGGATTTATAGACTTTATTTTTAATAATATATCAGGAGATATGTAATGGATATTACTGAACAATTTGAATTATTTTTATCTCAGTTAGCAGCATTGAATGCAATACAAGCGATAGCTTTCGTATTTTTATTCCTAGCAGTATGGTTCTTGCCAACTTTGTTAGCGCTGTTACTAAATAGACGAAATGCAAAAGTTATCTTTATAGCGAATATACCTGCAGCTTTGTCTTGGATAGTTTGGTTTGGCCTTCTAGGTTGGGCGGTAACAGGTAAATTAACAAAAAAAGCGGCTTCGCATATTAAAGTCGAGAATACTGATGCACGCCAGTGATTTAAAAATAAGGAGTGGCGCAATGGGGTTTGTTAACTCGGTTTGTGATGTCTTTGTAGCACCAGGTTCTCTGTTTAGCCGAATCAGATATGGTGAAGCGTGGGGAGGGTGGGTTTTTGCCATCCTTACTCTTTCCATCTTTGTTCTTTACTACAGCTTCTACAGTGTTATTGATAGCGAGTGGTTAGTACAAAAACAATTAGCTGGAATACAGGATCTTCCAACAAGTCAAAGAGAAGAGTTAGCTCGCATATTCCGCAGTTTTGCGGAATATGCAGGCTGGCTTGGCACGTTTTTGTCTATGTTAGTAATGATGTTGGTCGTATCGGGCTTAAGTTGTTACTACATGTTTATGGATCAATCTGAACAAAAGAAAACATTTGAGCAATGGTTCACTTTTACATTGTGGACACAAACGCCTGTAATCGTTTCAACTCTGATGTTTATTGTCATGCTAGTGACAATTCCAGCACAAGATTTTAGACCTGATTTAATCAATTATTCCTCCGTTAGTCAGTTATTCAGTATTCCCGCAGAACAGCCTTTACTGTATGCCCTTGGAAATTCACTGGATATTTTCTATCTATGGAATGTTTTTCTTGCGACTGTCGGTATCAAAATATGGACAGAAACGACGTTTACTAAAGCCACATTGATAGCTGTAACACCATACATTCTATACATTGTAGCAAAGATATTGAGTATATAGATATGAAGAAAATAGCTATTTTCCTGTTTTTTGTAGTGACTCTGGGTATTTGGGTCGGGATTAAGAAGTCTAATTCAGCATCTGCTCTAGAGGTCAATGCTGCGGTTGCCTCAGTGCGTAATATTGAGAGTTCTATTTTGGCGTCAGGCAACGTAATTTATGACCGAGAAGTTAATATTCGTTCTGAAGTTACTGGCAGAGTATCGGAAGTGCTTGTGGAAGAAGGTCAGTTGGTTCGCAAAGGTGATGTACTTGCAAAACTGGATGACACGTCTTTTGTTGCCCGTGTTGAACAAATGAAATCTGACATAAATCTATTACGAATTGAACTTAGTAGAGCAAAAGAAGAGCATATAAGAGCGCAACAGCAGTTAAAGCGCATCAAGCTTCTATTGGCTCAAGGACTAACGTCTGAAGACAGTGTAGAAGAACTTCAGACGTTTGCCAATTTAGCTAGATTACAAATCGAAAGAGCTAAGGCATCGCTAGTTGGTGGTGAAGCGCTTTTACAAGAATCTCTTCAGGAACTGGCTAAAACTACTTTTGTAGCTCCCATGGATGGATTAGTTGTTTCTTTGAGCATCAAAGTAGGCGAAACAGTGGTGGCTGGTACAACTAACATTATTGGTTCTGAACTGATGTTGGTTGCAGCTCCTTCTTCCATGAAAATCAATCTTCGAGTCGATGAGGCTGATGTTGCAAATGTTAAATTAGGGCAATTAGTTAACATCTATGCGGCTGCAGATCAGGAGAAAAAAATTCTTGGAACTGTATCAAAAATAGGTGTTCGTGCTGCTACTGCAAATTCAACCTCTAACTCGGGCTTGGTTGTCATGATTAAAGTGGATCTTGATGGGAATACTCAGCACCTTCGCTCTGGTATGAGCTGTCGCGCTGAAATCGTAAATCAGCAGATAGGTACTGCGGTAGTTGTTCCCGTTTCTGCGCTGAACAGGCAAAACGACGAAGATAACTACCTTTGGATTGTTGAAGAAGGCAAAGCTAAGCGTTTAAGTGTTGAATTAGGTTTAGCTACTGACACCGAACAACAGATACTTGCCGGTGTAAGCGAAGGACAACAAGTTATCACTGGTCCAAGTCGCAAGACCGCTTTATTACGCGACGGAATTGCAGTGAGAGTCATCGAGACGCCAAATCAAGGAAGTTAACAATGAAAAATGTTGTCTTAGAATTAAAAGGCGTAAGTAAGGCATATAAGTTTGAGGATGGAGAACATCTTGCTTTAAAGTCGATAGATCTGAATATCTATAAAAATAGCTATAACGCCATCACTGGTCCTTCTGGTTCAGGTAAGTCGACATTAATGAATATTCTTGGGTGCTTAGATAAACCGACAGCAGGCGAGTATCTGCTAAATGAGCAGAGAGTGACCAATATGTCGGAAGCCCAATTGTCAATGATAAGAAATAGGGAAGTTGGTTTTGTCTTTCAAAATTATAACCTACTTCCTCGAGCTTCAGTGATTGACAACGTAATGCAACCGCTAATGTATCGGGTATTGTCACAACGACAGCGAGAAGACGCTGCTATGCATCAGCTGGAACGAGTTGGGTTGGCACACAAATCAAAATCTATTCCTAATCAATTGTCAGGAGGTCAAAGACAACGCGTGGCGGTGGCTCGTGCGCTGGTTAGCGAGCCTTCTATTTTGTTGGGTGATGAGCCTACAGGTAATCTCGATACCGAAACAACCTGGGAAATCATGGCCTTGTTTGATGAGTTACATGCTGAAGGTAATACAATTGTATTAGTAACACATGAAACAGATATAGCCGAGCATTGTCAGCGTCGAATATGCATTGTTGACGGGGAAATTGACTCTGATATTGACGTTGCTTCCTTTTATGGAGAGTCTGTAAATGCATGAATTTACGAATGAAATATTTCAATCAGCAAAAGCGGCTGGAAAATCGATTATTTCTCATAAGCTTCGAAGTTTGTTAACCATTCTAGGTATTGTTATCGGAATTGCGTCTGTGATTATAGTGATCTCTGTAACGCACGCTTTAGGCACTGTAATTAGTGTTCAGCTTGAGGATTTTGCGAGTGATATGGTGACACTGCAAGCTAAAACGCCGGAAGACAAAAAGCAGTTGGGCATTACGAGCCAATTGTCCTATGACGACTACCTGTATTTAGAAAGTCGTAGTCAATTTGTTCAAGATATGTCGCCTTCCGTGATGCTAACTGAATCTACACCAAAGCTCATATATCGTAGAAATTCTGCTACATCAAGCCTTATTGGTGCTACAAGTCTCTACCAAAACGTAGTGAATGTATATCCTCAATATGGGCGATTTATAAATCCCAGTGATGACCAACAACGCCGACGCGTCGTTTTTATTGGGCCAACTGTCGTAAAGAATTTGTCGATGAAAAATGATCCTGTTGGTGAATACATGCAAATTAACAATGATTGGTTTTTAATCATTGGTGTTGGTGAGGTAAGAGGCTCATTTTTTGGCATCGATCAGGACAATTACATTCTAATGCCAGTTAGTACGATGCGGTCAATGTTTGGGTCTGATATTACCAATAATATTTCCGTTCTGTTTCGTCCTAAACCTGGCGTGCATATTGATATTGTAACGCAAGAGTTAACCAATTTATTACGAGCCACGCAAAACCTTCGAGCACACGAAGCTAATACGTTCGAGTTTGTAACTGCTGAAAGATTAAAATCCCAATTTGACAGCATTTTATCAGTCGTATTAGCAGTAACAGGGGGCTTAGTTGGCGTAAGTTTAGTGGTAGGCGGTATCGGTGTTATGAACATTATGTTGGTTTCCGTTACGGAACGAACGAAAGAAATAGGGATATTAAAGTCTCTTGGTGCTACTTCACGTTGTATCATGATTCAATTCTTATTCGAATCTATTTTACTTTCACTTGTAGGTGGACTGGTAGGTCTTGCGCTAGGCGCCTTATTTGCTGAGCTTTTTTCCGCACTTTTACCCGTATCTTTAGAAGAGCTCATCCCTGTTTGGGCGATTTGGTTATCAATTTTCTTTACCTCTTCTATTGGTATTTTTTTTGGTCTAGCGCCAGCTTTGAAAGCTTCTCGTCTCGACCCGATTGACGCATTGAGGTATGAATAATGAATATCGATAAACACTCTGCTTGGTTGGATCTAGCAGTTAGGCCAAGTTCTGATAAAGTATTGATTTTTTGTTTTCCTTTTGCCGGAGGAGGCAGTCAATTCTATTCTAAATGGCAGCGCTTGTTAGGTGATGAGGTACAAATCTGTCCTGTCTATTTACCAGGACGAGAACGACGTATAAGAGAAGAATTGCGTGAGAATATGTCTGATTTGATTGATGAAATCACAGAGGTAATTGCACCGTTTACTAATCAACGATATGCCTTTTTTGGACATAGCATGGGAGCACTAATTTCTCATTTACTTGCGTGTAAGTTGGTGCAGAAAGGTTTTCCCGCACCAAATCACCTCTTTTTGTCTGCGAGAGGATATTTTTCCGCAAAGTCTATGCGTGAAAAAGTGCAGGCGTCAGGCTTTGACGGTTATTTGAATAGTATTTTGGGTTTAAGTAGTCAAACTAATCGCGTGTTTGCAAACGAAGAGCTACGCAAGATCTTTTACCCTATTTTTAGAGCGGATGTGCATCTATGTGCTGATTGGCAAGATAATTTTGTTCAACCGGTATCTACACCAATAACTGCATTTTATGGTGATGCAGACCAAAGCGTGAGTATTGAGTCCGTGCGAGCTTGGCAACAAAATACTAAATCGTACTTTGAAATGAAAGTAGTGCCAGGTGACCATTTGTTTGTGTTAGAGCAGTCTGAAGCTATTTGTGAAGAAATAAACCGAGCCTTTCTGTCTGATTTTATATCGTTAACAGCGTAATGAGGAAATTTTCGGCGTTAGAAAATAAAAATTAAAAGCACCGGGGCAGTGTCGGCCCCGGTAATTTACTCATAAAATGAGATATTCGTTCTTTAACAATTTGATGTGTTTTTATTTGCTAACAAAGAATTAGTGCTTTGTGATGCATAGGTTGTCATCAACTTCGATCCATAATGCAACAGATCGCTCAACACCAACTTGTAACGACTTGCCATCCCCCATGCGACGCATATTCACGCCAAGCTGGCGTAAGATGCGCTCGCAAGCAACAGTTGTAACAGTAACATAGCTCTTAATGTTGTTTTCTTTAGCAAAGTTGTGAAAAGATTTTATCAATTCGATAGTCGCTGTAGAAAAATAGCCTCTATCTTCATTTCGCTTGTTTTTATCAACTGTGAATCTACTAATTTCCCAGACATCTTCTTCTTGGGGGGCTGCTTCGCCTTGCAATAATTCAGGGAAAATATCTTTTAGCATGTAATCGCTGGTAGTTGGTAATGCTCTCCAACAGCCTTTAACATTATCGTTGTCGGTGACTACAATGTGGTATGGATCAAGATCGTCAAATTGATCTCTTTCCCTACCCTCACAAGAAGGTATTTCCCATCCTAAACGATTGATAAACGTTTCGTGTCTTAATCTAAATACGTTGTCTAGAATAATTGGATTTGCATTTACACCGTTTTCTTGAAAGGAAATTACATTGTTCATAGTACTCACACTCGTTGTTAGTTGGAGTACTCAATGTCATTTTTTTTTGTCGCCAAAAATAGCTGGTAAATCTACCAGACTTACGTTTATTCTAGTAAATTCAATTGATTAGGTGTTTATTTTTAAAGCCTGTCAGTTCTTACAGGTAGCGAAGTTTTGGTTAAGAACCATACTTGAATGATTGGAAAAAATGATACAAAAGACGCTTGATTAAAAGGACTATTTTCGTGGTTGTGATTCATTGGTTAAAAAGAAAATTAACTTATTAGTGGAACGTAATATTTAACCTGTCACTCCTGACAGGTGCTCCTAATCAAATTTCTTTTTAAAATTTCAATATACGAAGGGCTTAAATTGCTAACAATCGGAAATCGGCTTTAGGTAAGTATTCGTTTTAAAACAGAAACGGTATATACAGAGTTTTACTTTCTATAAAGCTGCAATTAATTTTATTTTGGAAAAGCATGAAAAGATATACTGCGCAAGAAGATAGAGCTGATATTAGACAAAGAGCGATCAATTTGGCTATGACGTGCGCTATAAATAAATCCAGTCGTTCTGGATTTGGATGGGTGTTGTTAAATGGTCAGGGAGAGCATATTTCTTCGGGTGGATTTATTATAGGTGAACGCGGTAATACCGCTGCTATCGTCGAACGCCTTGAGGAGCACGCTTTTTCAATCAGAGAACTAGTCATGACTGGTACGCCCGTTGCGGGCATGCTGGATTTGTCTGAATTGCTTCCCGCTATAGAAAATTCAAGCTGTAAAGCTATAACCCTTGGTTATGATTCGGAATTGCTTGCTGACAATCAATGGCAAGAATGGCTACAGACTGAAATGATTAAAGTTTACCACATGCCAGTAAATCAGATATCTGAGCGACTTCATACAGGAACTATTAAATTGCAGCTTAAAGGACTACCTTGGCTTACAGCTATTTCAGCGGGGACTCTCGGCCATCATCCGCTAAAACTAATTGACTTAAAGGGCGAGTTTGGAAGTGACGCGCATATTAAATTTTTGGCTAATCAATATAAAACTATTTTGTTTACAAATGATCAAAAAGATATGTTGGCTTTAATTAGGAAAAGAAAAACGGGGATCAAACGATTCAATCGCGCACAAGTAGAGACTATCGAAGATGTGATTAAGGAATTAAAACTTGCAGCATTTAAAAATCAGACGAGCATCTTACTATTATGTGACAATGATTTTATAAAGCAAGTTATTAGTCATGACTTGTGTGACGAAATAGTCTATCAAATCAGTTTTTCGGCAAACGAAATAAAACAAAAGTCTGTTGGCTTACCTAGTGTGCCATTTGAAAATTGGGCTATTCAAAATTGCGAAACCGTTGGACGTAGTATTCGCTTAACTTTGGAAAGAGAATACCCAGAAAGTAACGTCCCATCACTAAGTGTTCGGTTTAACTAGCCCATTAAATGTAGCTTTTGCTACTGCGTGCTGACGGTTCACTGCACATAACTTTTCCGTCACACTCGACATATGAAAGTTTACAGTACGTTCGGTAATCCCCATTATTTTTGAGATTTCCCAGGCTGTTTTTCCTTCACATGCCCAAAACAGGGCTTCTTTTTCTTTAGGAGTTAGGGGTTTCATCTCAGAATCGCCCAAATCCATGCGGAAGTATGTTTCAACGGCCGTACTTGCAAAATACAAAGCATTAGGTAATGCATTCATTAATCTTTTGGGTATTTCATCTTCTCTTCCTGTAGATAAACTGAAGATGAATATCTCACCACTATGAGCTTTGATAGGAACAGTTAGCCCATCGATTAGACCGCCATCTCTGGAGTTTTGCATCAACTGCAGCCCTAGCGGACAACAGTACTTTGTGTTTTTTTCTAATGCACTCCAAATGATGGGAGAGGAGTTTTCAAAGCAATAACGTACAACAGGGTCGTACTTTTTTAAATCAGTATTGAAGTATTCTTTGTACCATGCACTAGGGTAATTTGATAATACAAAGATGTCAGGTGCAATTAAAGAAGAAGCTTTTACTGAGGCAAAAAGGTAATACTCTAAATCACATATATTGCAAATATCTTGAAAAATAATCTCAAAAGATTCTAATGAGTTAATTTGTTTTAGTTTGTCGATCAATTCAGATAAATTATTTAACATCTTATATCTCCCTTTGTCATCTTTCTAAACTCCTTTTACCTTGAATTAACAATACAAACACCGATTAATTAGACACTCTCTAAGGGTTCTCAGTGTAATTTATTGATTTTGGGTGACTGTTTACATGCTATTTAAAAAGCTTTCTTTTAATTCTAAATTATATTGTAACTTTTTGTGCATAAGCAGATATTACACACATATTAATATCCAAACAACTTTTTGATGCAAATCAATAAAGTATATCTTTACAAGCATTAATTTTTGCATTACAAAGACATAGGCTTTGCTTACAGATTGATTGTTATCTTTATAAAATCTATTAATGTAGATTCAGTTAACTAGGAAGTATTCATGACCCCAGCACAATTTACCAAGCAGATAGCCAAGTCCGATACGTAGAAAAGTTTCTGAAAGGTACGGATAGTGTCTGTACATATCAGAGCTAGAGGAGCGGATGGTTGAAAACCTTGTATGTCCGTATTGCCATAGCTCACTGAGTAATCGGCATGGTAAAGTGAATAAGATGCAGCGTTATTGCTGAAAGAATGGCGGAAAACTTTCGTAGCGACAATAGAAACGCTATTCGCTCAACTTAAGTACAAATAACTTTGGGTGATTATATTCGGTGAATGCTCGACAGCAAAGCTTTACAACGTGATACTTTGAGTTGATTCATCAGGTTACCTCGTTAACGGAGAACAACCTAGCATATTATGTAAGGTAATATGTAAAACTTGGTTGCTAATTCTATAGCAAGCCACAGACTGGCGTTGACTGATGCTGTAGTCATAAAAAGAAGGTTTTCTCTACCTTTTTTAGTTTAACCTATTGTTATTTAAGGATGATTGGTAAGTCGATGGCCAGTCTTGAGGGGCCATCGACTTAAATCGTGAGGGTTTAAGTCACCTTGATTAAGGGTTGCATCGATTAATTGTCTCACAGCACCAAACAGTTATTCGAGAGTTGACGAGTAAAATGCTACGATGTATCTCGCTTTGGGGGCGAATGTATGGTCCGCCTCAATATTGCAAGTAATAATATCGATAACGTA
>OJGT01000048.1_pt1 | contig 37804 bp, 39 predicted proteins | sample 1595031 | NCBI WGS metagenome assembly OJGT01 (sample SAMN05416857, study PRJEB24817) | seawater metagenome | isolation source: Sea water | place: Canada:Atlantic | collected 2013-11 | reverse complement strand
ATCTACACTATCCTCTTCGTCGGCAGCGTCAGATGTGTATAAGAGACAGGTATTACAGTAGCTGCTAAAAAAACATCGGTAAAGTTAAACGGTGTTAATACCTTTCTTTCAGATCTTCCTGGCTTAAATTCGTTAGCAAAGCGTGGAGAGCAGGGGCAAGATTTAACTATTTCTCAACAGTTTATTGCAACTAACGATATTGATTGTTTGATTAATGTGGTTGATATTAATCAAATTAGCCGTCAGCTTTATCTCACTACACAACTACTTGAATTAGGTTTACCTATGATTGTTGTGTTGAATAAACTGGACAGACAGAAATATTCACTCGTTGATATTGATAAATTAAGTGAAGAGCTTGGTTGTCCTGTTGTAGCGGTGAGTGCGCATGATAAAAATGCACTTGCGCTAGTAGAGCAAAAACTATTAGCTGCTCAGCAACAGATTAATCAACAAAGCCAAGATAACGAAGCTGTTAAAGCAGAGCCAAATAAAAACTTACCAGTAGAAAGTGCATCAGCAATTCAAGCAAGACAAGACTATGTGATTGATGTGTTATCTCGCTCAAGTGCCACTGGTGGCGAATCGCGTTTCTCTGATAAATTAGATAACCTTGTATTGCATCCTATAACAGGTATTCCGGTATTTTTAGGCATGATGTATTTATTATTCATGTTCGCTATTAACGTGGGTAGTGCCTTTATTGATTTCTTTGACATTCTTAGTGGAACACTGTTTGTTGAGTACCCATTACATTTTCTTGCTCCTCTTAATTTACCCCAATGGTTATTAACGATAGTCGAAGGTGTCGGTAGTGGTATGCAAACTGTAGCGACTTTCATTCCGGTTATAGCTTGTTTATTTATTGGTTTATCATTATTAGAAAACTCTGGTTATTTGGCGCGAGCAGCTTTTGTTGTTGATAGTGTAATGCAAAAAATTGGTTTGCCAGGTAAAGCTTTTGTTCCCCTGATTGTTGGCTTTGGCTGTACTGTACCAGCAGTAATGTCGGCAAGAGTACTAGACAGCGAAAGAGAGCGTATTACCACAATCATGATGTCTCCGTTTATGTCATGCGGTGCGCGTTTACCCGTTTATGCGTTATTTGCCGCTGCATTTTTTCCTGATAGCGGACAGAATTTAGTCTTTTTGTTATATTTAATTGGTATTGCGGCTGCAATTTTTACCGGATTTTTACTTAAAAAAACTGTGTTATCTGGCAACAGTTCATTGAATATAATGGAACTTCCTCCTTATGAACTACCTAAAGTTGGTGCGATAAGTAAGCGTGTATGGCAGCGTACTTATGGCTTTGTGACAGGTGCAGGCAAAACCATTGTTATTGTTGTCTGTTTATTAAACTTCTTAAACTCTATTGGTACAGATGGTAGTTTTGGGCATCAAGATAGTGAAAAATCTATTTTGAGTCAAAGTGCGCAAGTAGTTATGCCTTTACTAACACCGATGGGAATTAAAGAAGATAACTGGCAAGCTGGCGTTGGAATTATTACGGGTATTTTCGCTAAGGAAGTTTTAGTGGCAACCTTTAATAGCTTATATTCCCCAAGTAATAGCTCTGAAGGTGAGGATCCATCACTATTTACGAGCTGGCAAGAAGCGATTGATAGTATTAAGGAAAATTTATTGGGCATTGCCCCTGATGATCCTTTAGGTATTGATGTGGGCGATTTAAGTGATTTGGAACAAGTTGCTCAAGATCAAGAAGTTGAGTTAACTACATATCAAATAATGCAATCAGCTTTTGCAGGTCAATTAGGTGCATTTAGTTATTTACTCTTTATTCTTCTCTATACTCCTTGTGTAGCTGCAATGGGGGCAATAAAAAATGAAGTAGGCAGTCGTTGGGCTGGTTTTGCTGCTATTTGGAGTTTCTTACTTGCTTATTTAATGGCAACACTATGTTTTCAAATAGGTAATTTCTTTGCAGCGCCTTTAATTGCAAGTATTTACATTGCTATAGTTTTACTCTGTTTTGTAGGTGTTTACTTTTGGCTTAAGCACAAAGGTAAGAAAGTACTTACTATTCCTGTTTCGGTAAGTTATTCATAAAGCTTATTAATGCTTCATATTTTTGATGTGGTATAGTTTTCTAATTAAGTAATTTAAGCTTTTAGGAAATATTCATATGTCGAATGTGAAGTGTCAACGTATTGCTATTTTAACTAGCGGTGGCGATGCCCCAGGTATGAACGCCGCTATTCGTGCTGTAGTTTTAGCTGCTCATCATTATCATATTGAAGTCATTGGTTTTTTCCACGGTTATAATGGATTGATTTGTGCCGAAAGCATTTCCGAAGCTAAACCCATTGGACTTGGTCATGTTAAAAGTATTATTCATCGTGGTGGTACATTTTTAAAAAGTGCTCGCTGTGAACAAATGCGCACAGAAGAAGGTCTTAAAAAAGCGGCTGAAACATTAACTGAAAAAGCTATTGACGCTTTGGTTGTTGTAGGAGGAGATGGTTCTTTTACCGGTTTACTCGCGTTGAAAAACTATTGGCAAGGACAGCTTATTGGCATTCCCGGAACTATTGATAATGACCTTGATGGTACTGATTTTACGATAGGTTTTGCTACGGCCGTGAATACTGGCATTGAAGCTATAGATAAAATACGTGATACCGCAGATGCTTTTGAGCGAATTTTCCTTATTGAATTAATGGGTAGACATAGTGGACACATCACTTTTAATGTGGGGATTGCTTGCGGCGCAGAAAAAGTACTCTCTTTTGAAAACTTTTCTTTAGCTGAGCAGCAACAGCAGCTAGAAACTTTGGCAGCAGAAATTAAAATGGCTCAACAAAATCGCCACAGTAGCTATATTATTGTGATTGCTGAAAATTTGTGGCCAGGTGGTGCCTTTGAGCTAGCCAAAGAGTTGAAAGAGTTAGCAGAAATAGAATGTACGGCCTGTGTGTTAGGGCATATTCAACGAGGTGGCTCACCTGTGCCTAAAGATAGACTACTAGCAACTAAGATGGGAGTTGCAGCAGTGCAAGCTATTGTTGCAGGCGAAAACCACATTATGATTGCAGAGAAAAACAGTGCGACTTGCTACATACCCCTTGAACAAGCGATTCAGCATCGAAAAGTTGTAAGTAAACAACTTATTGATGCTCAAAATAACATACTAGCATTGACGGCACAAAACCAATATTAGTGCTTTACTCTTTGTAATGATAAAGAAAAATTACTACCTAAGCCTAACTGGCTATCTACCAATAATTCAGAGTTTAAAATTCTACTTAATTTTTGACTGATTGCTAATCCTAGCCCCGCATGAGGGGTGCTATCCTCAATCGCATTGCTAGCACGATATCTAGCATCAAAAATGTAAGCGATATCTTCTTTACTGATGCCAGAACCATTATCTGTTACAGCCACTTTTACCTTATCTGTTAACTGACTGACAATGATGGCAACTTCTCCACCTTCATTTGTATGTCTAAGTGCGTTTTCTAATAAATTGGTAATAATACGTTCAAGTTTTGCAATATCTGAATACACAATAAAACGGCATTGTTGAGGTTGTAATGATAATTGAATATTTTTACTTTTTGCTTTAAGTGCAAATTTTGCCATGATGTCATGGAGTAACTCACCAATAGCAAAGGTTTCTAGATTCACTGTAACTTGACCATCTTCCAAGTGAGCTAATTCAAATATTTGATCTATTAAGCGCTTTAACTGCATAGCATTTCGTTGGGCTGTTGCAAGGTATTCAGTTTGTTCTTGTGATGAAAGGTTATCTCCTTTAATTACCATTGTCTCAATATAGCCTTGCATAGTCGCTAATGGAGTACGTAGGTCATGGGATAAGTGTGTTAGTAATTCACGTCGAATACGATCATTTTCTGTTAACTGAGCTAACTGTGAATTAATTTGTGTAACCATTTCTCTAAAGGTAGTACCAAGCAGGTGAACTTCATTATTTTTACCTTGTTGCCATTGGCTTAAAGACACTTTCGATTGATCAAATTGAGCCGCTTTAATCGATTGCATGTCTGTTGCAAGTTTTTTAATAGGGCTAGTGAAATAGCGAAAAACAGCAAGAAGCATGAGTAATAATAGTAATAATGTACCAATGAGTAATGTACTGTATTGCTGTAAATTTACATCATTTTTAACTTGGTCAAAAATAGAGTCATAAATTTCACCACCAATGATAACGTAAAGATAACCTTGTAAATTTTCACCGCGATAAATAGGCGCGGCAGAAAATATCTTTTGTTTGTTTATATTACGAGGATCATCACCAAAGATAGGAACTGCTTCAGGATTAGCAATTAAAGCAACTAAGGGGCTTAGTTCAACAGATTGACGCTTTATTTTACTTGGATCAGCTGAGTAAGTAATGATATTGCCGGCAGGATCTAAGAAATAGAATTCAAAAGAAGGGCCTAGTATCATTAATGAATGAAATAAGTTTTCTAAGGCTTTTTTATCATAAACACCATCTTGTAGTAATGGGTTATCATGAGCTAAATGTGCAGCAAGCTCTATATGAAGCTTTTGTTCGGCTTGAAACTTTGATTGCTCAGCTAGGGAGTTACTCCAATAAAAAAGTAATGATGCGATGAGGATAAAGGCGCAACAAACAGATAAAGCAAGGCGTTGATAAAGTGAAAGCATACTTAGTAAACTCCTTTAGAATTTAATTTATAACCCACGCCCCAGACAGTTTGAATTATTTGAGGTTCAGCGCAATCTTCTTCTAATTTGTTACGTAAGCGATTGATATGCGAATTAACTGTATGTTCATAACCACTATGGTTATAACCCCAAACACTATCAAGAAGCTGAGCACGAGAGAAAACTTGGTCAGGGTTTTTACAAAGAAAGCCTAAAAGCTCAAACTCTGTTGATGTTAAATTAATTACGTTGTCTTTATAAGTTACTTGGTGATAACGATGATCAACTAACAATTGTCCTATGCAAGTACTATTACTACTTTGTACTTCATTTTGACCTGATTGACTTGTTTCATTTTGTGAAGCAAACTCAGTTTTACTTTTATCACTTAATGCATGTACTCGTCTGAGTTGAGTACGAACTCTTGCTTGTAATTCGCGAATACTAAAAGGCTTTGTCATGTAATCATCTGCGCCTAATTCAAGACCGAGAACTCTATCAGTTTCAGAGGTTTTAGACGTTAACATTAAGATGGCTTGTAAAGGCTTTATTTGGCGAAGTTGGCGACAAATATCTAGCCCATTCATACCCGGCAACATGACGTCAAGCATCACAAGTTGGTAGTTTTGATTCAAAGCTAGTTCAAGTGCCTGTTGACCATGAGAGCAAATATCACTGTCGATATCTAATTCTGTCAAATGCACTTGAATTAAGTTGGCGATGTCTGTTTCATCTTCAACAATTAAAATTTTATCTTTCATCTTTGTACCCTAATTTACCTGAGCGAAAGCCTAGTTCATTTGTATATAAATATTATTCGCTAATAGTGTACTTGGTACTGGGTAAATTTGTTCTATTTTGTTGAGGTAATTGTAAATAAAAACCACCGAAAGGTGGCTTTATATACTTGTTTTATACACTGGTGAGTATCTACTCTTAACGAGCATATACTCACTTTAATTAACGCGTACGTGTTATTACAATTTTTGATGTTGGATTATCCCAACGATCAGCTTCTGTTAATATTGATGTACTTAACCCTTCTTTACTGGCGTCATCAGCATTCGCATTAGTCACAGCGCCGGGGTGAAAATGAACTCGATCGAAGAGATCGTCACGTGCAGCATCAAAACCTGCACTTGCTCCACCACCACCGGCAGCAGCGGCTGCTGGTCCTGGTATTGTGCTAGCTGTTTCTGTGTTTGCTTCTGTACCAGCATCCCACGAAGGCACCATAAAGCTAACAGATTGCCCCACTGCCATATTACTAATGTCGGCTGCGTTTAAACCAGTAAATGCATCATTTGTATCTACTAACATTGTTGTTAGGCTGATTTTTAAATCATCAACATCTAACAAGGGCACTAGTAACGTTGATACATTGCCTATAGATCTTGGCGCAGTTGCGCCGTCACTAGCAATTGCATCTAAATACTCTGTTGTTGCTATTGCTTCGGTAATGATATCGCTAGGGTTACCTGACTCAGCAAGTACTTCTAAAGCTGTACTTGCCTTTTCACCGTCAATAAAAATGTTATAACCAGGCTCATGTAAAACTATTGCTGCTGGTGAAAATGGTTGACTGTAAGTTAGGTTAGTTAATTGCACCGTGAAAACAGCAAGATTACCATTAGCTCCGTCAATGCCATCAACACCATCTGTACCGTCAACTCCGGCAACGCCAGCAGGACCAGGAGCACCATCCTTGCCGTCATCACCACAGCCAGTTACTAATACGGCAATAAGGGGTAATAGCGCTAGGTTTATTTTGTTCATATTCATGATCTGTTCTCCCTAAATTAAGGTGCTGGGATAGTAATGGTTACTCGAGCAACAGGGTTCAACCAACGGTGTTCGGTTGATTGCAAATCACTAGCGCCATCAGTTAAGCTGGTATCACCGAGAATATTTCTATGAATGTGTACTGGACCGTCTGTTCCGTCAACAACTTCATTGGCACCGATTGCAGAACCGTCAACAGCAAAACCAACTTTTACTGCAACACCTGTTCCACCTACACCTAAAGCTACAGGTGATGCGCCCACTCCAGCAACGCCAGGAACACCGTAGCCACCTAGTGCGTTACCGGTGTCTTGTTCTACAATATCGGTGCGCGTGCTATTTAATTCGTCATTTAGCTCGGTTCCGGCATCGTATGCATTTAGCATATAAGTATACGTGCCAGGAGTTGTTGGAATTTCAATGCTATCTAAACCTGCAAATGCATCGTTTGTAGGGATTAACATGGTAAGAATTGAAAGGTAAGGTTTATCTAAAGTATCAAATGAATATGATGCTGAGGTTGTAGAAGGAGCGACTAAGCCGCCAAAACGATGCCAAGTATTACTTGTATTATCTGTATCTGTAGGACCTAAAAGTGCTTCAAAATTTTGCCCTGAAGATGCTGCATTTTGTGCATCGTCAATTACACCTGCTTCTGCAAGCCATGCCAAAGCGCTTGTTGCTTCTACACCAGGCTCAAAAGCGTCTACTGAACTATCATGAGCTATCACTAAACGCGGCGTGAAGTTCTGAGCATGAGTAAGGTTGGTAATTGTAATGTCAATTGTTTGTGCCATTAACACCGAGCTTGAACAAGCTAATGCAACCGCAGATGCTACTTTAAAGAGTTTCATGTTTTTTCCTTGTGAGCTAAATTATTTCAACTTTAGTTTACAAAGAGAAAAAAAATTATGTATCACGAAAGTATAACAATTCTTAAACGGCTGTTTTAGCGAAGGATTAATTAAAAAACGCACTTGATTTATTACCGCTGGTTTAGGTAAATTTAATCTTGAATATATCTGTTGGAGTGTTTGTTATACGGCTTTTTATCCCATTTATTTATGGGGTGTTACAGAAACAATATTTTTGAAAAATTGATTGTGAGCATTGAGATAAACTGAGCAGATTTAAAAAATTAGTCGAATTTTTTCTTCAACAATGTCTTTTTTTACAGGTTTCAATGTATTTATCACAGAGTTATCACAGAAAAGTGATAAACATAAGCAGAAGAGTGATAAACATTTGAGCATTTTCATATTTTAGTAAAAGTTAAAATAGAAATATTGTCATTGTTTTCACTCAACTACTTATTCAATGTTAAGCGTGCCTGTTTATCTTTGTTTATCTTTGTTTATCTTTGTTTATCAATTCTTACGGTATCGTTAGCTAGATAGATCATTCTGATCTTGTCATTGGCATGAAAAACCATCGTTCTATCATAATCTTGTAGTACCATAAACTGTTCACCTTTTTCAGTTTCTATCATTAACTCAACTAAATAAGTGATCTTTTTCTTCGGTTGTTTTTGTCTATCATTTGCAATAGAACCGCCAATAATAGCACCAAGTATGGTAGCAACATCTCTACCACTGCCATCGCCAAATTGGTGACCAATTACCCCACCAAGAAGCGCCCCACCAAAATTATGCCAACCATTATTTTTGTCACGTATTAACTCTTCATGATTGATGTTACGTACAGTGATTACTTTGCCAAAAAGCACCTTTTCTACAGGCACAGCCTTGTTTCGGTCATAATTAGCATAGCTATCAGTGGAATAAAAAAATAATAAACATAATGCTAACAGGGTGTGTGATATCGCTTTCATGTAACCTCCTTACCAGCTAACTAGTTTTTTCTCTTTTGTTTTGCGTATTTCAGTCTCATCAGCCCATTCTACTAAACCGCTTTTTAAGTCTAGTAAGCGTAATGTGAACTTGTAATATACATCAGACTTATCTTTATTCGATTTCACTATGCTAGATAAATTACCGTAAAGCATATATTGCGCGCCAACTTGTTGACCAAATGCTATTGCTTTACTTGAATCGACTAAGCCACCACTTTGTTGAAAGTTTAGTTGTTCCCTTACTGCTGCAACTCGAGCCATATCAACAAAGCGAAACTTACCAGAGCGTAATAATTTAGTTGATATCGAATCAGTGATTGATTCAGTATCAATATGCTCACTAGTTTTGTTTTTAATACTTTCAACAAATAATATTGGGCGTGTATTCGCTGTTAAGGTACCAACAACAGGGGAGATCAGTAAAGAGTCTGTCATTTGGCTTGCTACTTTCTGTAAATCAGTTGAGCCAAAGTTAATATTAGTCGTTTCAACGGCTGTGGCATCACCATAACGAACGACAGATTTGTTTGTACATCCACCTAATGCAATTAAAGCTAGGCTAAAGCTGGCGGTCATAAGTAGTTTATTCATAATATTGTCCTTTATGGGAGTAATAATTTATTTAATTTGTTGAGTTGTACTTATAGAACTTTTCAGGAACTTCTCGTACATAAAAGCTAAATTTAGCAACTTGTGGCGTTGGTGCTAAACTCGTAACTGTTTTGGTTTGCATACCGTGCAGTTCAAACGGCTGCCAAGGCGTTTTGTCTGCTTCAATGATAAAACCATTTTGGTCGAACCACACAAATTGGTATTGCAGTTGTAATGATTTCTCATACGTACTTGTAAGGCTCAAATTGACTTGTAAAAAATCATTTTGTTTGCGTGATTTGAGATCGCTGATATGAACTCGCTTTGCTAATTCTTTATTATCTATCTGTAAGTGTTGTTCATACTTTTGTGATGGACTCAGTTCTGTACTGCCTATACCTGAAGTTACTGGTGGTATATTTTGACAAGCACTAATAAGTAAAGTTGATATAAACAACACCAAGGGTAGTGATACTTTTTTAATAAATAACATAGTGTTATCTCCTCGTAATCATAGGTTTGTGTTATAGATTGAATACACTATAGTCAACATAAGCGCCGATGGAGTTTAGTGTGACTAATGTTTGTCTATTTTTGTTTATGGATACTTCAATTTGTTTATTTACACCATTAATATCTATATTAAGCATATGATGGCCAGCGGATAAATTAAGCGTTAAAATTTGAATACTATCAGGCAAGGTACTCCAACTTCTTGTATCAGCTTTTTCAGTAACAATGTTGTAAATATTTGCGAATATATTGCCGATATCGCCACCTTTCCTTGCTAATGTTTGTCTTATTTCTTCTTTAGCAATTAAGCGTGTTATTTGTCGGGTGATAATAACGGGCAGTTTATCTTGTAGTTGTTTCGCCGCTAATGATTGTAATCGAACAATTTCTTCTGTTTGATAATGTTTACCCTGATAAGTAAGTGTTAAAGGGGAATAAACGGTTAACTGGTTAGAATAACTAGGTAAAGCAACATTATATAAACGAACATCATTATGGCTTGTATAAATAGGGAGACTTAACGATGTTTCTTGTTTAGCCTCTACGATACCGTTTTCAACAATAAAAATAACTTTGCCCTGATTATTATTATGCTTATTTTTCTTCGTAATAGTTCTGGGGAATGTTGATTTAAGCAAAGCTAAATCGTCAGTCATTTGTAAAGCCTTTGCTAAGCGCCATACGTCTTGTTGTAAATAGTGGTTATCGGGATAAATCTCTAATGCTTTTTTGAAATCAATGTAAGCATCATTTGGTTGTCCTGCGCTTTCATACAATAAAGCGGATAGGTAAAAAGTATAGGCATTTTGGAAGCCATTTTTCACGTCACCAATAGTACGGTTCATACTGGGATATTGTTGCGGTAGGTTATCTATACTGAACTTTTCATTATTGGCATTTGCTAGACTTTTGTTAATACTATCGCTATTCGCTTTTAATGCTTTTTCTTGAACTTGATTGGCACGCCTTACTTCTACCAAAGCACCAGATAAGTCTTGTTGCGTGATATAGTTCAATGCTTGATAACTATGGAGCATACTTTGCTCATACAACGGAATATCATAGCGTACTGCGTTGTCGTTACTTACAATGGCAGCGACATTTTCAAGGCCACGGCTAAGTTCTATTTTAGCTTGTTGTTGGCTTTGTTCGATAAGCTCATAAGCATGAGCAAAACCTTTTCTACTTTGATTGTTATTCTTTGCTAAATACTCTAAACGTGCTTTTTCTAATAACCCTAAATTATAGCTACCATCATGACTACTACGTTTTGGTATTAAACTAATGGCTTGCTGGAAGTTTCCTTGATTTTGAGCCTGCTTTACGCCCCTCATTTGTTGACTGTAACTACTAAATAAGTCATTAAATGAGTTAGCACTACAGCCACTTAGTATGAGGATAGTAAGCAGTAAAGCATTCATTTTTGTAAAAAGAGTTTTCATGTGACTAGCTTATCGTTTCTGTAAAAGATGGCAAGTAAGGTTTTGTTTAAAAAGTGTAAAGAGATATAGACGTGAATAATAGTCACTTTAAACTTGCATATATATACATAAAATAGCTAATTTTAATAAAGCTAGTGTAGAATACTCGTATTAGCACCATTTTATAGAACTTGATATGACCACTTTGCGAAAAAAACATGAATCAAACCTAGTCCAGGCCTTTAAACGTCTATTAAAAGAACAATGTCACGGTTCACAAGGGCAGTTAGCTGAAGCTTTGTCAGAACAAGGTTTTGATAATATGTCGCAAGCTAAGATATCTCGCTTACTTTCTAAATTAGGTGCGGTAAAAACACGCAATGCTAATAATGAAATGATTTATATCTTACCGGATGAATTAGCTGTTCCAAAATCAAAACAATCGATAGAGTCTGTTGTATTAAGTGTTAAACATAATAGTATGCAAATTATTTTGAAAACGGGGATTGGCGGTGCACCGTTAATATCAAGAATGCTTGATAGTATGGGTGAGTCTGCGGGGATATTAGGCACTTTAGCTGGCGATGACACCATTTTTATTGCGCCAATTGATGTGAATCGTATTGATGAAATAACTCAGTCAATTCGAGATTTATTAGGTGTTAAAGGTACTGTGTAATTTATCTAGGTAGTCAATTACATCCTATCAATAACGGGATGAAAAATATTAAATCGATTAGATAAGATGCTAGTTAGGTACCGCTCGTTATATTATTCAAATGCCATGATAAATAGGCATCTTTAGTCATTGGTTTTGCAATTAAGTATCCTTGAATTGAATCAATATTCATTCCTTTTAATTTTTCAAATTGTTCTTCTGATTCAACGCCTTCAGCAACAATTGAAATTTTAAGGCTTTTGGCTAAGCTTATGATAACTTGAACAATACTATATCCTGTGCCGTTATCTAGTATTTTATCGATAAAGCTTTTGTCAATTTTGAGTTCTTTAACTGGGAATGCACTGAGGTGTGTTAAGCAAGAATAACCTGTACCAAAGTCATCTATTGAAAAAGCAAACCCATTTTCTTTCAATTCGTTCATTTGTTTTATTGTATTATCTATGTCAGATGAAAGCATAGATTCTGTTATTTCTAATTTAATTTGTGCTGGTCGTATATTGAAATCATTTATTGTCTTGAGTAATTCTGACTTCAACGTAGATGAGTTAAATTGACATTGGCTAATATTGATTGCAATACTAAATGACTCATCAATACACTTGTCTGTATTTAATTGATTAAGAAGAGTACAGATATCACGTAGTACAATATTTTGTAACTCTTGAATTAGTCCATATTGTTCTGCGACTGGAATAAATTCATTGGGTGCTATAAGTCCTTTACCGGGATGATCCCATCGAATGAGTGCTTCTACACCCGTTACTTGGCCTAATATATTTACTTGAGGTTGAAAATAAGCACAAAACTCATTACAAGCAATGGCTCTTACAATATCTGTTTCAAGTTCTGTTTGTTTTTCTAGTAATGTTTGTAACTCGGGATCATAAAAACTGTAGCTGTTACCACCTTTCATTTTAGAACGATACATTGCTGTATCAGCAAACTTTAAAATGTTGTCTGTTAGGAAGTTTTCATTATCGACTAAACAAATACCAATACTGCAACCTACTTGAAATGCTAGTTCTCCTATGGCAAATTTTTCATGAAATACACTTTGTAATTTTTTGGCTACTATCTCTGATTCAATATTCGCATGTTCATTATTTTCACCAATATATTCTAATAAAATAACAAACTCATCACCGCCAACTCTCGCAATAGTATCAGATGCTCTTATAACAGAACTTAGTCTTTTAGCTAATTCAACTAACAGCTCATCGCCAGCACTATGCCCAAGTGAATCATTGATTCTTTTAAAGTTATCTAAGTCTAAGAAAAACAAAGCGCCAGTTTTTTTAGTACGCTTTACTCTCTCAACACACATATTCAACCTTTCGGTGAGCATTCTTCTATTTGGAAGATTAGTCAGGGGATCAAAAAAGGCTAATTTTTCTACTTTCTTTTCTGTTTTTTTTCGTTCTGTAATATCCCTAGCTATCCAGACTACGTGTCTTTTAGATGGATTCTCAGGCTGATAATCATTAATAGGTGCTGTTCTTCCTTCAAAAACTACTCTGCCTTTTTTAACATCAAGCTCGTATTCAAATACTTGAATTTCATTTGATGCTAATGTTTTTTCTATTATGGCCATAATGGGTAAGGCATCATTTTTAGAAAAAAGATCATTTAAATTTCTGTTAATTAGCCTATTGGGGGAATTATGCAAGAACTCATCAGATACACCATAAATATCTACATATTTACCTTCTTCATCTAGAATAAAGGTTAAATCTGGCATGACTTGAGTGAAGGCTTTGAATTTGTCATTGCTTTGCTGTAAATCCACAATTAGCCTTTCTGCTTTAAGAAAATTTACGTTTTTTTCTAAAGCAATACTGGAAAAGTGAACGAAGTAATCGATTAACTCTAAATCTTTAGTTGATGGGACTTTAGCTATATTGTGGTAAATAGCAAATGTACCAAGAATTTTTGATTGTGTTGAAATAATGGGTGTTGACCAACATGATTTAAGACCAAAACCTAACGCAAGCTCTTTATAATCTTCCCATAACGGTGAAGTCTCTATATTCTCAACAATCACGCGCGATTTTCTATATGCAGCGGTTCCACAAGAGCCTACGTTTGGGCCTATGTGTACACCATTTATTAATTGACTGTATTCAGCACTTATATTGGGGGCGGCACAGTGAAAAAGCTGTTCACCCTCTAATGACAGAATTGAACATTTGGCAGAACTATCATCAATAATTTCTTCAATAGATAAACAAATATCGTTTAGAACATCGTTTAAAGCGGTACCTAAAGCAATTTTAGATAATATATTTTGTTGGTGAGATAATAACTTTTCTAATCTAATTGTGTTCATATTTCACCATAGGTTTTAATGGATATATAAGGAAACAATGTAAACATTAATAATAAAAAGTATAGAGTGTGTTTTTATATTAGCATATTTCTATATTAGCTTACGCAGGGATATTAACTATGTAATCATAATTTCCCGTTGCGACTTATGATTTAAAATAATGAATAGCAATTAATAATCTGTTCATTTTTTGTGTTTTATTCTCTTTTTTATTTATGACGTGAAAATGTTATTTTAGAAACTGTTCTTTATTACAGGTCAAAACATTGTTTAGGGTTTTCGTTAGAATTAAGCCTTATATTTAATTTTAATTGGATTTACCATGACCTCTATTCCTGAATTTATGACTACTAAGCACCGTGAGTGTGATGAGTTTTTTACCGATGCTGAAGCAGCCGTTGCAAAAGCTGACTGGTCACTTGCTTTAACAAAATGGCAAAGTTTTGCATTAGAGCTAAGTAAACACTTTAGCCAAGAAGAAGACACGTTATTTCCTAAATTTGAACAAGCAACAGGAATGACTTCAGGCCCAACACAAGTTATGCGTATGGAACACCAACAAATGCGAGCTTTAGTTCAAGATTTAGACAATGCTTTGGCTGCAAAAAATAAAGATGAGTACTTAGGGTTATCTGAAACACTTATGGTGATGATGCAACAGCATAATATGAAAGAAGAAATGATGCTTTATCCAATGATGGATCAAAATATAAGTGATGGTGAGCAAATCATTGAACAGTTTAAAACTAATTAGTTTGCTACACGATTATTTATGTCAGCACACTTAAATTTTATAAAGCTTGATGTGAGTCAATTAGCGCCACCTGAGCCTATGACGGTTATTCTCACGCACCTTGCAAAGCTCGTTGAAGGTGATTGCTTGTTAATCAAGCATAGACGACAACCTTTTCCACTCTATGAGAAATTAAGTGAAGCTGGTTTTCTATACCACTGCGAAGTGCACACTGACGATAATATATCCTTATTCATTTTTCATCAAAAATTACAACGAGTATTTAATCATTGGTTAAAAATGCATGATATGGCAAGTATGAGCTCAGAAAAAGGCGAAGATTAATGAATATCAACGGCTTATCTTTTAATGCCTTACCGCCTATTGACTTACCCTTTCGATTTTTTCTAACAGCGCCACTATTTGTTATTTTATGTGCTCTCTTGATATTATTTTCAGGGGAGACTTTATGGATAAGTCGTTGGCATCCATATATGTTAGCACTTACTCATGGATTTACTCTGGGGTTTTTGTCTATGGTAATGATGGGAGCATTATTACAATTACTACCGGTTATTGGTGGCATTGGCATTACCAAGCCTAGGAAGATAACCTATTTTTGCCATACGTCGCTAGTTTTAGGTACATTATGCTTGATGGCTAACTTTATATGGCCAAATACGGTATTAGGTTTTAGCTCACTAATTCTGCTTGTGTGTAGTTTGGGTACTTATTTCATCGCCTTTACTTTAGTTTTATTGAAAAAGTTGAGTCAAGGTGACTCTATTATTGGTTTTCGACTTGCGATGACTGCATTATTGATAGTGCTACTTATGGGAGTTATTTTACTGAGCCAGCGATTTGAGTTGCTTGAGTTTAGTCACACAGGTAAAGAATTAACCAATAATCATGCTTTATTTGGTTTGGCTGGCTGGGGAAGCATACTGATTATCTCTGTCAGCTTTCAAGTCATTCCTATGTTTCATGTAGCGCCAAGTTTTCCTAAAATTATCAGTCATTATTTACCTAGTTTCTTATTCTTTTTATTAGTGCTTTCAATTTTTAAACCAACAGTTGTTGCACCTTTTATTGTATTAACACATGGCGTGTTTGCACTAAGCTTGTTGTTTGTTATTTCAAAAAGAAAGCGAAAGATACCCGATAGCACTATTCGTTTTTGGCAGTTAGCTGCTTTTACATTAGTAGGATTAAATATCTTTTATTTTATACCTGATAAATATTTACCTTCACATGTGGCGCAACAAAAAACACTACTTATTGCTTGCTGTTATCTTTACTTTTATCTTATGGCTGTTATTCAGGGGATGCTGTTAAAAATACTGCCATTTTTAAGCTACACGCATTTACAACAAAAATGTTTAATGAACTTTGCTGCTATGCAAGCCATTCCACATATGCATGAATTTTTGAATAAAAAGCATGCTCAATGGCTATTTTATTTACATATTGCTACGGGTGGAATATTACTACTTACCTTGATGATGCCGAGTACCTATTGGCTATTATCATTATTATTATTTACTGAGTTTTCGTGGTTACTTTATTTGATGAGTAAAACAGTACGCTTGTATTTCGCAACTTTAACTAAGGTCAACTTATCCGTAAATGCATAACTGTTTATTATGTTTCACATCATACTTTGATTGAAAACTACAATCATTATCGATAACGGCACTGTTACTTTACTTGTGAATTAATAATAGGTTTGAGGGCTAATAACCTTATTCTTTGCTACAATATAGAGAAATAAGTAATAGTTTGTTTTGTAAGGTAAAGTGGTAATAACAATGGAATATGAATTCATACATGATGCAATAACAGGTGAAGCAAGAGCACGGTTCTCATTAGATCATGAAGTCTTTGGTCCATGGATTGAAGTTGAGCTTGGGCATAGCGCGACTAAGTTAGCACAAGTGTTAACTGCCATTGATAAGGTAGAAAAAGGCCAACAAAGCGAAATTGTTATTACGGGGCATGAGTATTCTGTTGCGATTAGCGAAGGTGATGTTGAAATTTTTTTTAATGCCAGTAAAGACGATGAAGAGTTATCTGAAATGTTAACGTCTGATCATATTCACTATGATGACAACCAAGGTGCAGCTTGCGGTATTGAAGACTTTAGAGCTCTGTTATTATCATGGTCTAAGTTTACCCATAATTTATCGTAGTTAAATTATGGGTATTACTCTACTCTTATAGTTGTGATGTGATTTCAGCTATAACACTCTCTAGCTCAGTTTCACTAATAGCCAACACAGATAAAATGTCTGCTTTAATATAAGACCAATCAGCTGAGTCATAGCCTAAGTTTTTTAATGAGATAATATGCTCAGCTAATTTCAGTAGAGAAAATAGATCTTGCTCTGGTGAATTATCAAGTTTACTGAGGTATTCACGATCATGATGCTGAAGAATAATTTGGCAAATATTTTTAGGTAAACGCCATGAAGTCGCAACATAATATCCAACCGTTGTATGATTAACCTGATATTGTTTTTCTTCAGCTTCAATCAGCGAAAGTTCAGGAGTACTCTGGGCGCTATTCATAACTTGCTGATAATCTTTATACTTCATTGCCATTACCGGAACGCCACAAGCATGAAATAGCCCTAAGTTTGCTAGCTTATCTTTGGCAATATGTGACTTGTATTTCTCTCCTAATAATACCGCGACACGCGATATTTCTTCCGTTGTTTTCCAAAAGTAATCGAGATCAATACTGCAATTTTTCGGGTTAAAACTTTTTTTTAGCAAGCTACCTGTCACTAGCATTACAACACCGTAAATTCCTATGTAGTTAACTGACATTTTTATATCAGTTATGGTTCTACTTAAACCATATAAGGGGGAGTTTACGGTTTTAAGAATAGCGGCACTGATGGCAATATCTTTACTGATACAATCTGCAATAGCGTTAGCATTTGGATTTGGCTCTGCCAGTATTTGTAGTAATTTAAGTAATAGTTTAGGCTGAGCGGGCACTGAAAAGCCACGACTTATATCATCTAAAACATTTTGATCTACAGTAAGCATTAATCTTAGCCCTTACAATTTTGACGTTATAATTAAGTTTGATAAAGCAAATAGAGAATTGAGTAACGTATTTAATGTGTAAGGATAATCATCATTACAAAAAATAATACAAGTACAGTATTAAAGACCAAGATGTAAATAAAGCCTTTTAACCCTTCTTTTAAACTATAATTTCTATTGTTTAAATACCACCACCAAACACAGCACATAACTATAGGTAAAAGGAAAAATAGTCTAATCATTTTAAACTCCCGTGTTTGCTTTTATCATTTTTTGTTCAAGCTTGTCATGCCAAGGTGCAACTTTGAATAACATTAACATACCTGGTACAGCTAAAGCAGTGCATAAAAAATAAAATTGAGTCCAACCAATTTGTTCCACAATAAATCCCGTGGTTGCATTAGCAAAGGTTCTTGGTAAAACGGCTAATGCTGTAAAAAGTGCTATTTGTGTCGCTGCAAAAGCAGGATTAGTTGTACGTGCAATAAAAGCTGTAAAAGCTGCGGTACCTAACCCTACACCAAGATATTCAAATCCCATTGCAACAGCTAATGCCACATTATTATGACCAATCTCAGCTAGAGCAGCAAAACCGAGAATACTAATGATTTGTACAAAACCGAATAGCCATAAGGCACGGTTTATACTTAATTTGATCATCACAATACCACCAACCACAATTCCTACTGTCATGGCAATAAGTGAGGACGTTTTAGCAATAACTCCAATTTCTGTTTTACTAAATCCCATGTCTATAAAGAAAGGAGTTTGTAGCGCTGTCGCCATATTATCTCCTAGCTTATATAACACTAAAAAGGCGAGGGTAAAGCCAGCTGACTTTAAACCATTACTTTGAATGAAATCTTTAAATGGCAAAACAATGGCATCTTTTAATGACTTTGGCGCATCTTGTTCAGTATCTAATTCTTTAATAAAGAGCGTGAGAAAAATACCCAGTAACATGAAGGCAGCTACAACTACAAAAACTGATTGCCAACTTATATGATCAGCAAGTATAAAAGCTAAAGAGCCGGGGACTAATCCAGATAATCTATAGGCCTGTACGTGAATAGAGTTACCTAAACCTAGTTCATTATCAGGCAGTAATTCTCGTCGGTAAGCATCAAGAACAATATCTTGACTTGCACTGAAAAAAGCAACGGCGGCAGCGAGGTAGGCAACAGACCAAATATTCTCAGTTGGACTTACTATGCCAAAAGCAGCAATAGAGATAAGTAATAAAACTTGGGTAGCTAGCATCCAGCTTCGTCGTCTGCCTAATCTTCCTAAAGAGTACCTATCTATTAAGGGGGACCAGATGAATTTCCAAACATAAGGAATGCCAATAAGAGAAAACAAACCTATTTCAGCTAAAGAAACACCTTGATCTCTTAGCCAACCCGGTACTAATTGATAAAGAACAAACAAAGGTAAGCCTGAGCTAAAGCCTGTAAATATACAGATTAACATGCGTTTGTTGAGAATGGCTTGTTTAAAAGAAGAGGGCATTCAAAGGGTGCTTATTTTTAACATGATATTTATAAGTTTAAGCTTATCAGAGTGTTGTGCGAAGCAGAAGAGTGTTGTTACATTTGTAAGCTTTTTCACTTAACGGTTGCAACAATAATCCTTATTTGTGGTGTTATTATAGCGTTAGGAAATAGGTCGCCAGCCAATACAATCAATAGGATAACCACCAACACCGTTGAAGAAGTCTATACAGGTATTCATTTCACTTTTAAAAAATAAATTTTGATGTAAGGCTTGCGCTCCATGTAGTGCTACTTCATGGACTAAGTGCCAAAAAACTCTTTCATGGGCTGTACTTGGGGTTTCATCGGTAACATTTAAAAAGGCCCATTCTTCCATCGTGTCAACAATGAACTTATCTAGCTCAGTATAATGTAATTCCTGCTCACAGACGGCGCTAATATAAGCACTTATTTGTTTGATTTTTCCATTGATAAACTGCTCAATTATCATGAATAATTCCTTATATGCTCTCCCTGCAACGTAAAGTAAAATGTTAGGTTTTCTATTTACTTTTAAAAAATTAACCTTTTAAAAAGTATGTTCGGTACAAATCATTTTGGCTGTTTAGTTTGTGGCTATTTATTAGTTATCGGTGACAATTGCCTTTTTGTCAAAAAATGATTTGTTACTATAAAAATTATAAAGGGATAAAAATGTATCATTTCTCTTTTTTATTCACTCGATGGCATGTTGAGCTACTCGTCAGGTAATAACGTTGCTTTAGTTAATATAACTGGCTCAATAGGAACATCTTCCCAACCAACAACGTCATTGTAGTCTGTTTTCACTTTAGCTATTGCTTCAAGCACTTCTTCACCTTCAATGATTACACCAAAAACGGCGTAGCCCCAATGTCTACCGGGATCTAAGTTGGTATTATCGTTTATGTTAAAAAAGAATTGTCGATTAGCGGTGTGGGGACGGCTTTCTTTAGCCATAGCAATAGTAGCATTTTCGTTTTTTAAGCCATTGCCTGATTCATTAAAGATATCTTTATTTAGTTTTTTTGGAGTGAAATCTATATCGTATCCACCTCCTTGAACGATAAAGTCCTCAACAATGCGATGAAAGATCGTGTTGTTATACTCGCCAGTAACGACATAAGTTAAAAAATTATCAACAGTCATTGGCGCTTTAACTCGATCAAGCTCAACAATAATCACTCCCATTGATGTTTCCAATTTTACTTTTGGAAAAATATTAGTTGGATCTATTGCAATATTTTTAGCATCACTAGACGTACTATGTAATGTTATAGACATTAAAAGAAAGGCCAATATCAAAATTTTTTTCATAACATCGTTCCTCTTAATGTTTTATCTATTTTAAAAATTGGTTAATTTTTTCATTTACTAAAATTTGCGCTAATAAATTAGCTAAGCGTTGATTGAAATTACGTTCTAGTACCGCTATATCCGCTTTAAATGGGCCATTACTATTACCGCGGTTGGTAAAAGTACTTGTCAGTGTTTGTAAACTATTATTAACCGCAACTTTTAAAACTATTTCACTATCAGCTTGGTAGTTTAATGTTTTTTGTTCGACATTTATTTGTGCTTTTTCGACTGTAATAAGTATTGAATTGACTGCATTACTCTCAATTGATAAACCTTGTTTTTGCCAGTGTTCACTTAAGCTTTTATTGATTGTGTCTTCAAGCCTATCATGAGCAGAAATTAATGTAGCAGCTTCCCCTTCACGCAAAATTTGTATGATGTGGTTAGCTGTGCGCATGTCGACAACATTAAGTGATGCTTGTTTATTGCTAGGCAGTTTACTTCCCTGTGTAATTATTTCAGGAGAAAGAATTAAGTGGCTTGGCGCACTTGCACAAGCACTTAATAAAAAAGTAATGACTAAAGAGGTAGCTAATAATAAGTGCTTTTTAAATTTCATATTGATACTTCACTTGTTGTTGTTTTAAGAATTACTTAATTGCAGATTGTGTAACAAACTTTTCATTACTTGCAATGAGCTTTTCATTGCCAAATATACGCTTTAATTTAATGTGGTAAGCAAGTTGACGGTTGCCGATTATGCGTAACTCTCCTCCCTTCTTTAATACTCTATGGCTATCTTTAAACATTTGCCATGCAATATGATCTGTGGTGGCAGTTTGTTGATGAAACGGAGGATTACACAAAATCAAATCAACACTATTGCTTGCAATATCGGTTAGACAATCATTTAAATGAAATTGACACTGTGATGCTAATTCAGGCAGGTTTTTTTCAATATTTGTTTGAGCACTTGTAATCGCCATATGTGACTCATCAACAAACTGAATGTTGGCTGTTGGCTGGCTGGCTAATATTGTAAGGCCAATAACGCCATTACCGCAGCCTAAATCAATCACTTTAGAATCTTTTTCTACCTTAGGTAAATTTTCAATAAAATAACGAGCGCCGATATCAAGTTTTTCTCTAGCGTAAACGTTGGCATGGTTACTAATAATAAAATCACGCTTTAATGCTTCATTTGTTAGTGGCCAAACAGTAGGGAAAGGAGACTCATAGGTCTGCTTTTGATCTAATTGACAAAAAACTAGTCGTGCTTTTTTTACTGCTAATGATGTTGTAGTTGTGCCTAAATATTTTTCGAATAATGCTAAAGTTGAACTATGAATTTCTTTAGCACGATTTGCTGCAATAAATACGGTGTTTTTATCTTCTGTATAATGTTCAATACTTTTCTTTATTTGCAGTAGTTGAGCAATTAATAAAGATTTACTTTTAGGAATTTTAAATAAGATAACGTCTATATCGGTAGGCAATATATCTAAACTGTTTAGTTGGGTAATATTATTACTAGCCAGTTGATTTTGGGTGATATTATGCTTGATGCCTTGGCCACTGACATAAGAATCATTAATACAGAAAACGTCTGTGTTGTTATCACTTAACGGCACTGGAGAGTCTACGGGCGAACAAAAACTTGTGGCTAACGCACCAAAGGTGTCATTGAAAATGAGTACTCGAGTATTGGTTTGAATTAACTGCTCAGTCTTAATGTAATTAAGTAAGTATTCATCGCTTGCATCCCAGGCTTGTAAACTGCGATTTACTTGGGCTAAAGGAAAACGGGAAAGTTTTAATTGCTTATCATTTTTAAAGAAAGGGCTTAACATAGTAAAGGTTTTAGTGATAATGATTTTAGTTAAGCTATTGTGACATATTTATATCGCCATCGCGTTATTTTGTTGCTTAAGAGGGCTAAAATTTATTAAAATAAATTCTTAATGACACCATTAAGTTAGCTCTAATCAGCGTGCATTTGCTTTTTTGTACATAGCATCTACCGTTAAGTTAGCTAAAATGATTAATACCCTCCACTTATTAGAGAACAATAATGTCTATAGCCTCAGCCATTGAAAAAAAGCTTTTATCCGCATTCTCCCCGCTACACCTTGATGTAATTAATGAGAGTAATAACCATAATGTACCGCCGGGAAGTGAATCACACTTTAAAGTAACCATAGTATCAAATCACTTTGATGCAGAGCGATTGATAAAACGCCATCGTGCAGTAAATGCTGTATTAGCAGAAGAGCTGTCAGAAAAAATTCATGCTTTAGCGTTACACACCTATACAGAAAAAGAGTGGCATGACTATTATGCTGCTAATACTCCTTTGTCTCCAAATTGTTTAGGCGGAGGTAAGTAGTTCAACTCTGCTTATCTATGTACCTTAAACAATTTAAACGGTAGAATAATCTAAACAACTGCTCGTACCTCTTTAATCTTAGAGCAAGGTACAATAGCGAAAATTTTTATTCTTTATAAAAACAATCTAAAAAGGTTTTCTTATGGTAATCAAGCCAAAAATTCGTGGTTTTATTTGTACTAATGCTCATCCAGTTGGCTGTGAAGCCCATGTGAAAGAACAAATTTCATATGTTAAAAGTCAAGCAACTAACGAAACCGGTCCAAAAAATGTTTTAGTCATTGGTGCTTCTACTGGGTATGGTTTGGCTTCACGTATAACTGCTACTTTTGGTAATAATGCTAGTACGTTAGGGATTTTCTTTGAAAAACCGCCAACAGAAAAGAAAACTGGCTCAGCAGGTTGGTATAACACGGCTGCTTTTCAAAAAGCGGCTGATGAAGCAGGTGTGTACTCAAAAAATATTAACGGCGATGCTTTCTCACATGAAATCAAAGCTAAAGCGATTGAAACCATCAAAGCTGATATGGGTAAAATCGACTTAGTTATTTATTCATTAGCCTCACCAAGAAGAACAGATCCAGATACAGGTGAAGTTTATTCATCAACATTGAAGCCAATTGGTCAAAGTGTTACCACTAAAAATTTAAATACATCAAAACGTGTTATTGATTCAATTTCTGTTGAAGCGGCAGATGAAGCTGAAATTCAAGGTACCATTGATGTGATGGGTGGTGCTGATTGGGAATTGTGGCTAAATGCATTGAAAGAAGCTGACGTATTAGCACAAGGTGTTAAAACGGTTGCTTATACTTATATTGGTAAAGAATTAACGTGGCCAATTTATGGTAAAGCGACAATCGGTAAAGCTAAAGAAGATTTGGATAGAGCTGCAACCGCTATTAATGCCGCAACAGCAAGCCTTGAAGGTCAAGCGCGAGTAACGTCATTAAATGCAGTAGTAACGCAGGCTAGTTCAGCGATTCCAATTATGCCACTTTATATTTCAGCCATGTTTAAAGTGATGAAAGCTGATGGTACCTATGAAGGTTGTATTGAACAAATAAGTAACTTGTTTAAAGAAAATATTTATAGCGATACCCCACGTCTTGATGAGCAAGGTCGTTTTCGTCAGAACTATAAAGAACTAGAAGATAGTGTTCAGCAGAGAATTACTGATGTTTGGCATAGTGTAGATACAGATACTATCGACGAGATGACAGACTATGTTGGATATCATAACGAATTCTTGAAACTGTTTGGCTTTAATGTTGATGGTGTTGATTATGATGAAGATGTTAGCCCATTAGCAGAAATAAATCATTTGAGTTAATAGATTTCACATAAATGCATTTTACAAAAAACCGATGTTTATCATCGGTTTTTTTATGACCAAATTACTAGTATTTGTCGTTAGCAATCAACAACAGTAACTTGTTTAAAACGGAGTAATTCTTTAATTAGTGGCCGGCTACTGAAAATTAGCTTAAGGCAATAAAGGTAACATTGTGTTGAGGCAATTTGAGATGGCAGATCCAAAGTTGTTTTGAATCGGAATTAGCGCTTTAAACGAAATAATATTCTGAAAGCTGTTGTTTAATAATTAATCACGTTTATCTCCTCCTTCTGTTTAGGCTGTTTTATGGGCAAAGCATGCAACTATAGTCTAATTTTTAAAGAAAACTTGGTACTTGCCATAGAATAAAAAGCTCTTTTTGTGATAGTATTTGCGCCAGAAAATTTTAACTTAGAGCCAGTGGGTCTAATTATCGTAACCTTAGTTTTTTATATAAGGTGAGGTTTTAGTCTTACTGAAATACACTGAAATTGGTTGCTTTAATTTATCTAATTGATATTTATATGTTTTATTGTATGAGTGTTGATTATAGAAGTTAATAAACTAATTTTTATACTCCCATCAAAAGTAGTGCAAGTGTTTATGATTACAATAAAAAAAGGCTTAGATGTACCTGTAAAAGGTGCACCACAGCAGGTAATCCATGATGGTCCGTCCATCAAGACCGTTGCGACATTAGGTGAAGAGTTTGTGGGTATGCGTCCAACCATGTTTGTTAAAGTGGGTGATCGCGTTAAAAAAGGTCAGATTATTTTTGAAGACAAAAAGAATCCTGGCGTTAAATTCACAGCTCAAGCTGCCGGTGTTGTTACAGAAATTAACCGTGGTGAAAAACGTGTTCTGCAATCAGTCGTTATTGAAGTAGACGGCGATGAACAAGTGACGTTTACCAGTCATCCAGCAAGTGAACTAAGTTCTCTATCTCGTATAGAAGTACTGAATACTCTTGTTGACTCTGGCTTGTGGACTGCATTAAGAACCCGTCCATTCAGCAAGATACCTGCTATAGATTCAACTGTTTCGGCAATTTTTGTTAGCGCAATGGATACTAATCCTCTTGCGGCTAATCCAGAAATTGTGATTGGCGAGCAAGCAGAAGCGTTTAAAAATGGTTTATCCGTTTTATCTCGTTTAACTGACGGTGAAATATTCGTTAGTAAAGCGCCAGGCGCGAACATTCCTGTTGCTAAAACCGTTCAAGTAAATGAGTTTGCTGGCAAACATCCTGCGGGATTAGTTGGTACGCACATTCATTTCATCAAACCGGTTAGTATCGATAAATTTGTTTGGCACATAGGTTATCAAGATGTTATCGCTTACGGTAAGTTATTTACCACGGGTGAAATTGATAATTCACGTGTTATTTCTTTATCTGGTCCTGCTGCAAAAAATCCTCGTTTAGTTCGTACAGTACTTGGTGCTAGTACAGCAGAACTAACTGCTGATGAAGCAATGGGTGGTGAGTTACGTGTTGTTTCTGGTTCATTATTAATGGGCTCAACAGCAAACGCTGTACACGGCTATTTAGGTCGCTACCACGTACAAATCTCATTAGTTAATGAAGGTCGTGAAAAAGAATTTATTGGTTATATGTACCCTGGACCAAATAAGTTCTCTGTAACGCGTGCTTATATGTCTCATTTTTTCCCGAAAAAATTATTCAATATGACCACATCGACTAACGGTAGTGAACGTGCAATGGTGCCAATTGGTAACTTTGAACGTGTTATGCCTTTAGATATTTTACCTACCATGTTATTGCGTGATTTAGTGGCCGGCGATACCGACACAGCACAAAAACTTGGTGTTTTAGAGCTAGACGAAGAAGATTTAGCGCTTTGTACATTTGTTTGCCCAGGCAAAACAGATTACGGCGTGTACCTTCGTGATTGCCTAACCACAATTGAGAAGGAAGGTTAGTCATGGGCTTGAAAAAGTTTATTGAAGATATAGAACCGCACTTTGAAAAAGGCGGTAAACATGAGAAGTGGTTTGCTTTATATGAAGCTGTTGCAACAGGGTTATTTACTCCTGGCATGGTTAATAAAGGCAAAACTCACGTACGTGATAGTATCGATTTAAAACGTATTATGATCACTGTATGGCTTGCGGTTTTCCCAGCCATGTTCTTTGGTATGTACAACATTGGCTTCCAAGCAGTTGATGCTTTAGCTAGTGGTTATGCAATGCCTGATACTTGGCAAACTGGCTTGTTTGCTATGCTAGGTGGAACACTTTCAGCTGAATCTGGCTGGTTTAGTATGATGTTCTATGGCGCGATGTTTTTCCTACCTATTTATGCCGTTACCTTTATTGTTGGTGGTTTTTGGGAAGTACTTTTTGCCGCAGTGCGTGGTCATGAAGTAAATGAAGGTTTCTTCGTTTCTTCTATTTTATTCGCACTTATATTACCTGCTACGATTCCTTTATGGCAAGTAGCTATCGGTATTACTTTCGGTATTGTTATTGCGAAAGAAGTATTTGGTGGTACAGGTAAGAACTTCTTAAACCCTGCATTAGCGGGCCGTGCATTTTTATTCTTTGCATACCCTGGTCAAATTTCAGGTGATACGGTTTGGGTTGCTGCGGATGGTTTCTCAGGTGCAACAGCATTAAGTTCAGCTAATCAAGGTTTAATTGATTACTCAATGAATGCTGATTGGTGGAATGCTTTCTGGGGCTTTATTCCTGGCTCAGTAGGTGAAGTATCAACGTTTGCTATTCTACTTGGTGGTGCATACATCCTTTATAAGGGTATTGCTTCATGGCGCATCGTGTTAGGTGTGTTTGGTGGTATGGTTGCAACGTCTTTCTTATTCAACCTAATTGGTAGTGATACTAATGCTATGTTCGCTATGCCTTGGCATTGGCATTTAGTTATTGGTGGTTTTGCTTTTGGTATGATGTTTATGGCAACTGACCCTGTATCAGCTTCTTTTACTAATACAGGTAAATACTGGTTTGGTGCTTTAGTTGGAATCATGGTGGTGTTAGTTCGTGTAGTTAACCCAGCATTCCCAGAAGGCATGATGTTAGCTATTTTATTCGCTAACTTATTTGCACCATTATTTGATTACTTTGTGGTTCAAGGTAACATCAAACGGAGGCTTGCTCGTAATGTCTAGTAATAAAGAAACTGTCGGCAAAACGTTAGGTTTTGTATTTGTTGTTTGTTTGGTGTGTGCTGCTTTAGTATCTGTTTCTGCCATTGGTTTGAAACCACTACAGCAAGCGAATAAATTACTTGATAAACAAACTAAAATTCTAGAAGCGTCTGGTCTGATTGAAAAAGCAGGGTCAGATATAGTTGGTACTTACGCTAAGTTTGTAGAAGCTAAAATGATTGAACTTGAAACAGGTAAAATTATTGATGGCGATACAGATTCGTTTGACGAGCGTGCAGACTCTCGTGATGCGAGTAAAAGTACTAAGCCAGAGAATGATATAGCAGGCCTTAGTCGTCGTGCTGATCGTGCTGTTATTTATTTAGTAAAAGATGATCAAGGTCAGTTAGATACCATAGTATTACCTATTGTTGGTTCTGGTTTATGGGATCTAATGTATGGTTTTGTTGGTCTAGCTCCTGATTTAAATACCGTTCGAAGTGTTGTTTACTCTGATCTTAAAGAAACTCCAGGATTAGGTGCTGAAGTACTTAACCCTAAATGGAAAGCTTTATGGCCAGGTAAAAAAATGTACAACGAACAGGGCGAACCAGCTATTCAGTTGGTTAAAGGTGGCGCTAAACAAAATGATATTAATGGTGTTGACGCATTATCTGGTGCTACATTGACCAGTAATGGTGTGACTAGCACATTACGCTTTTGGTTAGGTACTGAGGGCTATGGTCCTTTCGTTGCTAATTTTAAAAATGGAGGGCTTGAGTAATGTCTTCAGATAATAAAAAAGTTCTTTTTGGACCAGTTGTAGATAATAACCCTATCGCGCTACAAGTATTGGGTGTTTGTTCTGCATTAGCGGTAACAAGCTCAATGGCTAATGCGTTAGTCATGACTATTGCAGTTATGTTGGTAACGGCATTTTCTAACTTGTTTATCTCTGCTATTCGTAACCAAATACCGTCAAGCGTACGTATTATCGTGCAAATGGCGATTATTGCCTCGTTAGTTATTGTTGTTGACCAAGTATTGAAAGCTTTCTCTTATCAATTGTCGAAAGAGCTATCAGTTTATATTGGTTTAATCATTACTAACTGTATCGTTATGGGGCGTGCTGAAGCTTTTGCTATGAAAGAAAAGCCAGGTGTGAGCTTTTTAGACGGTATCGGTAATGGTTTAGGTTATGGTGCTGTACTATTGGTTGTCGCTTTTTTCCGTGAATTACTTGGTTTTGGTACTCTTTTCGGTATTGAGATTTTACAACTTACCCAAAATGGTGGTTGGTATCAAGGTAACGGTTTATTAGTACTACCATTTAGTTCATTCTTCATTATTGGTTTAACCATCTGGGCTATTCGTCAGTGGAAACCAGAACAAGTTGAGGAAGATTAATCATGGAACATTATTTAAGTATCTTTATTAAAACCATTTTCATCGAGAATATGGCGTTAAGCTTTTTCTTAGGTATGTGTACTTTCTTAGCGGTATCAAAGAAAGTTAGTACAGCTATTGGCCTTGGTGTTGCGGTTGTGGTGGTATTAGGTCTAGCAGTTCCTGCTAACCAAATTATCTATCAAGCTATTCTAGCGCCAGGTGCATTAGATGGCATGATGGGCATTACTGACCCAGCTAACTCTATCGATCTAAGCTTCTTATCATTTATTACCTTTATCGGTGTAATTGCTGCTTTAGTACAAATATTGGAAATGATTTTAGATAAGTATTTCCCTGCTTTGTATCAAGCGCTTGGTATATTTTTGCCATTAATTACCGTTAACTGTGCGATTTTTGGTGCGGTTTCATTTATGGTTGCAAAAAACCTTACTCTTGGTGAAAGTGTTGTTTACGGCATTGGTTCAGGTGTTGGTTGGATGTTAGCAATCGTATTGATGGCTGGATTACGCGAGAAAATGAAATACTCTGACGTACCAAATGGCTTAAAAGGTTTAGGTATTACGTTTATTACTGCAGGATTAATGGCCTTTGGCTTTTTGTCTTTCGGCGGTATTTCACTGTAACTATTTAGATAAAAATATAAGGAAAGGTCGATGGAAATTATTCTCGGCGTATCGATGTTCACAGCGATAGTTATTGCCTTAGTATTAGTAATTTTGTTTGCTAAATCTAAGTTAGTATCAAGCGGTGACGTTACGATTAGCATAAACGGTGATCCGGAAAAGGCAGTAGTTACTGCCGCTGGTGGCAAATTATTAGGTGCATTAGCTGATCAAGGGATCTTTATTCCTTCAGCCTGTGGTGGCGGTGGTACTTGTGGCCAATGTCGTGTTGATGTTCATTCAGGTGGTGGTGATATTCTACCAACGGAAGAAGGTCATATTAACAAGCGTGAAGCTAAAGCTGGTTGTCGCTTAGCATGTCAAGTTGCTGTTAAGCAAGACATGGAAATTGAAGTAGAAGATGAAATCTTCGGTGTTCAACAATGGGAATGTGAAGTTATCTCAAATGATAATCAAGCGACTTTCATTAAAGAACTTAAACTGCAAATTCCAAATGGTGAGTCTGTTCCGTTTAAAGCAGGTGGCTATATCCAAATTGAAGCACCTGCGCATCATGTGAAATATAAAGATTTTGATATTGATGAACAATATAAAGGTGATTGGAATCATTTTGGCTTCTTTGATGTAGAGTCAAAAGTTGATGAACCAACGTTACGTGCTTATTCAATGGCAAACTATCCTGAAGAGGAAGGCATTATTATGCTGAACGTGCGTATTGCTACGCCTCCTCCTGGACGTTTACATTTACCAGCAGGTAAAATGTCATCTTTCATCTTTAGCCTTAAGCCTGGTGATAAAGTGACAATTTCAGGTCCATTTGGTGAGTTCTTTGCTAAAGAAACTGAAAATGAAATGGTATTTATCGGTGGTGGTGCTGGTATGGCACCAATGCGTTCTCATATCTTTGACCAACTTAAGCGTTTAAAAACTAAACGTAAGATGAGTTTTTGGTATGGTGCTCGTTCAAAACGTGAAATGTTCTATGAAGATGATTATAACGGCTTAGCTGCTGATAATGATAACTTCCAATGGCATGTTGCGCTATCTGATCCACAGCCAGAAGATAATTGGGAAGGTATGACTGGTTTTATTCATAATGTTCTTCATGAAGAATATTTGAAAGACCATGAAGCACCAGAAGATTGTGAATACTATATGTGTGGTCCTCCAATGATGAATGCTGCTGTTATTCATATGCTTAAAGATTTAGGCGTAGAAGACGAGAACATACTTCTTGATGACTTCGGTGGCTAATTAAACTGAATTTTTTGCTACTCCACTCTATAACGGCATCGAAGGTGCTCATTGACTAACGTCAACTCCGCGCCTTCTTTTTGTTCTAGAGCGGATTAACTGCAAATTACAGCCTAATTTAGATATATTTAAAGACGACTTAGGTCGTCTTTATTATTTATATAAAGGCATTTTTGAAGTGTTTTTACTTAAATAATAAATTTGGAAGTAATGATGAACAATATCAAATTAATGCTAATAGTGATTTTATCTATTAGTATCACCGCTTGTTTTCCTAGTAATAATTCGCCGAAAAGTGAGATTCTATTGCAAGGGCGTACTATGGGAACGACTTATAATATCAAAGTCGTCGCAACGCCTGAGCAGGTAACAAATTTAAAACTACAACAAAAAATTGATGGAGTGCTCAAGCAAGTCAATCAAGAAATGTCGACTTATATTCCCAATTCAGAGATATCACGGTTTAATAAATCTTCCTCTTCAGAAAACTTTGAGGTATCCGCTGGTTTTGCTCGGGTCTTAAAGGAATCGATTCGTTTAGGCGAATTAAGTGAGGGGAAGCTTGATATTACGGTGGGTCCGTTAGTGAATTTATGGGGATTTGGTCCTGAACAACGACCAGAAAAAGCACCAAACGAAGAATTACTAGCAGCAACTTTAACAAGAATAGGCTTAAAGAATTTGCATTTAGATGGTCAGCAACTATCTAAAGATATACCAAGCCTTTATATCGACCTATCAACCATAGCAAAAGGCTACGGTGTGGATATTGTCGCTGAGTTAATTGAAGCGAATGGCATAACAAACTATTTAGTAGAAATCGGCGGGGAAATGCGCTTAAAAGGGTTTAAACATACAGGTGAACTCTGGGCTATTGCTATTGAAAAGCCTATTTTAGATCCTTCTGGTGAAGAAAGAGCAGTACATCAGATTGTTATACCAAAAGATAATGCAGTGGCAACTTCGGGTGATTATCGAAATTATTTTGAAGCTGATGGACATCGTTTCTCTCATATTATAGATCCTGCTACCGGAAAACCTATAGATCATAATCTTGTGTCCGTTACGGTTATTGATCCTTCTTCGATGACAGCAGATGGCTTATCAACGACGTTAATGGTAATGGGAACTGAAAAAGGAATGGCATTTGCGATAAAAAATAACATTGCAGCTTTGTTTATTTCTAAAACAGAGCATGGCTTTAGCGAACAGTTTACGGTAAAATTTAAACAATATTTAAAGTAAGACTAAGTATCAAAAATACAGAGACTGAATATTCATGTAGAATACACAGCAGTCGTTGTAGTTCTTAAATAACAAATCTGATTATCGACAATGTTTATATTTATGTCTGGTAGTCTAACAATAAAGTAAATTAGTAATAGGCATAACGCATTATGATGATTTTTTTAATTACCTTTGTCTTTTTTCTTCTTATCGGCGCAGCTATGGCTGTAGGGTATATTTTTCAGAAGAAGACGCTTGCAGGTAGCTGTGGAGGCTTAGCAAGTGTTGGAATTGATAAAGAGTGTAACTGCGATAATCCATGTGAAAAACGTCAAGAGCGTGAACGTAAAGCGGCTTTAGAAAGTAATCTTGAAAATAGAATTGATGTTGCTAACTTATAGTTTATTCTTTTGATATAAGATTAAATGGAATACCTAAAGAATTATTAAAGGCATACCTAGTTGATAGGTATGCCTTTATTGGTATTAGATGCCAGTAAATTGGTTGATTTTATTGATAATCCCAATACTGTCTAGGCCTAACTCTTCATGAACTTCAGCTTGAGTACCATGCTTGATAAACTGATCAGGAATGCCTATATTTAGAACTTTTATTGCGTAGCCTTGTGACAAAATGTATTCGTTTACACCCGAGCCTGCACCGCCTGCAATAGCGTTATCTTCTACGGTAACTATTAACTCATGTGAACTAACTATTTCGTCAATAATCTGTTGATCTAACGGTTTAATAAAGCGCATATCTATCAGAGTTGCATTTAGTTCTTCTGCTGCAACCTTTGCTTCACCAAGCATAGTCCCAAAGCTCAAAACCGCAATTTCTTGTCCACTATTAATGGTTAAACCTTTACCTAGTTCAATAACTTCATCGACTTTGGGTAATACTTCACCTGTACCATTACCGCGCGGGTAACGGACTACTGATGGTGTATTAAGTTGATGACCCGTATTTAACATGAGTTGGCATTCACGTTCATTTGAAGGCGCCATGATAACAAGGTTTGGTATACATCGTAAAAAGCTTAGATCAAATGAACCTTGATGGGTTGCACCGTCAGCGCCAACAATACCTGCTCTATCAACCGCGAAGAGTACTGGTAGATTTTGGATAGCAATATCATGAATTAATTGATCATAGCCACGTTGTAAAAAGCTTGAGTAGATTGCTACAACAGGTTTTTGACCACCTATAGCAAGACCTGCTGCATAAGTTACAGCATGTTGTTCTGCGATTGCAACATCGTAGTATTGATCAGGAAAGCGTTGACTGAACTCAACCATACCTGAGCCTTCTCTCATTGCAGGTGTTATCGCAACTAACTTTTTATCAACCTCTGCAGTTTTACATAACCAATCACCGAATATTTGAGAGTAGGTTGGTAAAGCGGGCTTCGCTTTGGGTAAGTTTGCATCATTTGGATTGAATTTTGGTACCGCGTGATACTTTATCGGATCTTGTTCCGCAGCGTGATAGCCTTTGCCTTTTTTAGTCGCAATATGAAGTAATTGAGGGCCTTTAAGGCTACGCATGTTTTTGATGGTTTCAACAAGACCATTAACATCATGACCATCTATTGGGCCAATATAATTAAAGCCTAATTCCTCAAAAAATGTACTAGGTACAACCATGCCTTTAAGGTGTTCTTCTGCGCGACTGGCTAATTCTTTTATTGGAGGTAAATTATTCAGAATACGTTTGCTGCCTTCACGTAAGCCAGTATATACACTGCCAGATAGCATTTTTGCTAAATGATTATTTAAAGCACCTACATTTTCTGAAATAGACATCTCATTATCATTTAATACAACTAGCATATCTTTTCTGATATCGCCTGCGTGGTTTAACGCTTCAAATGCCATACCTGCGGTCATAGCACCATCGCCAATAACGGCAACTGTTTTTCTGTTTTTTCCTTCTTTTTCAGCGGCCACAGCTAAACCTAAAGCAGCTGAAATAGAGGTACTTGAATGTCCAACACTTAATGTGTCGTATTCACTTTCTTCTCGCCAAGGAAAAGGGTGTAAACCATCTTTTTGTCTAATAGTGTGCAACTGATCTCTACGACCCGTTAAAATCTTATGAGGGTAAGCTTGGTGGCCAACATCCCATATAAGATGATCGAATGGGGTATTATATACGTAGTGCAGGGCTACGGTTAACTCAATTGTGCCTAATCCGGAAGCGAAATGACCACTACTTTTACTAACTGAATTTAATAAGTAGCTTCGCAGTTCATTGCTAATGCGTGACAATTGATCTTGGGAAATATTTCGCAAATCTTTTGGAGAATTGATCTGAGCAAGAAATGGATAATCAGCTAGGTTTGTAGTCATAGTTGCTCTATATAATATCTTTTTATTTTAGTCTTTAACGGATAAACGCCTGCGTTTAATGGTCACGTTTAACAATAAAAGTAGCAAATTCAGCTAAGGAGTGCGTATTGTAAGGCAAACTAGTCAAAGCTTGAAGTGCTTGTTGAAATAAGTTTTCAGCTTTTTCTTGTGCACCTTGTAAACCAAGCAAAGCTGGGTAGGTACTTTTATTTGCAGCAAGGTCTGAACCACTTGGTTTACCCAACTGCTCTTCAGTGGAAGTAATATCGATAATGTCATCTTGAACTTGATAAGCTAAGCCTATAAGTTGGGCATATTCTTTTAATGCTTTCTTATCGTTTTCAGATACTTGAACTGCACATTCAGCACCCATGAGTACCGATGCTTCAAGTAATGCACCTGTTTTTAATGAGTGCAGTACTTCTAATTCTGCTAAGGGTATTTGTTGGTTTGTTGCGGCTAGGTCAAGTGCTTGACCACCACACATGCCTTGGTAACCCGAGGCAGAAATTAGCTGTTGAATTAATTTTAGTTGTTTTGGCTGTATTGCTTTAGAAAAACTATGATTAGCTAAAATATCAAATGCCAATGTTTGTAAACTATCACCAGCAAGAATAGCTGTTGCTTCATCAAATGCTTTATGACAAGTGGGTTCTCCACGTCTTAAGTCATCGTCATCCATGGCAGGTAGATCATCATGCAATAAAGAATAAGCATGAATGCATTCTAATGCGCCAGCTACACCATCAATATCAGATAAATTAGCACCTAATGCCTCACCTGTAATGTAGGCTAAGTATGGGCGCATACGCTTGCCACCAATCAATAAACCATAACGCATAGCTTGATGAAGTTTCTCGTCATTAATGGCTAATTGATCGAGTTTATCTGCTAGGAAGTTATCAATACGTTGTTGATAAAAATCATGATCGACTAGTTTGCTCACAAAGTATCACCTGAATTATGATTTTCTGCAGACAACTCAAAATTAGAAAGTTGTTTTTCACCATTTTTATCAAGTAATATTTTTACTTTTTGTTCGGCTGATTGAAGTTTGTTTTGACTTACTTGACTTAAACTTAAGCCGCGTTCAAATAATGTCATGGACTCTTCTAAGCTTAAATCACCTTGCTCTAAATTATTCACTATTGCATCTAATTCACTTAAAGATTCTTCAAAAGTAAGGTTTTCTAGTTTTTTCTTTGCCATGATCTTTGCTTAGGCCCAGCTATTTTAAAGTATAGGCGCAAACTTACCCTAGCTAGGGGCTTGGGTCAAATAAACCTGCAGTATATTCTCTATTTTATCGTTAAGTTATTGAGCTATCTGACGATATAATGATATTGATTAAGTAATATCATGATAACCATTAGCGAATATTATGCGCTTGATGTACTATTATTTTATTAATGCTTAAAAGTTGTTTGTTTAGGGGATTGTTGTGGATTTAGCAACGTTAATAGGAATACTAGGTGCAATTGGCCTACTAATTATGGCTATGCTACTAGCTGGCGATATTATGATGTTTGTTGATGCTCAATCAGTAATCATTGTATTTGGTGGTTCAATTTTTGTTGTTTTATCGAATTATAATTTAGGCCAATTTTTTGGGATTGGTAAAATTATCGGCAAAGCCTTTATGTTCAAATTAGAAAAGCCAGAAGAGCTAATTGAAAAAGCTGTTGATATGGCTGACGCGGCACGTAAAGGTGGCTTTCTCGCATTAGAAGAAGCTGAAATAACCAACGCGTTTATGCAGAAAGGCGTTGATATGTTAGTTGATGGTCATGATGCTGATGTAGTACGTGCAACCTTGCAAAAAGATATAGATCTTACCACTGAACGACATGATACTGGCGCTAAAATGTTGATGGCATTAGCAGATGTTGCACCTGCAATGGGCATGATTGGAACCTTAATCGGTTTGGTTGCGATGTTATCAAATATGGATGATCCTAAATCGATCGGCCCTGCGATGGCTGTTGCGTTATTAACAACCCTTTATGGTGCTTTTTTAGCTAACGTTATTGCTATTCCTATTGCCGCAAAATTAGAGTTAAGATTAGCAGAAGAAAAAATGAACCAAGAGTTAGTACTTGATGCTGTACTAGGTATTCAAGATGGACAAAATCCACGCGTAATTGAAGGTTTACTGAAAAACTATCTTGCAGAAGGCAAGCGTCAAATTGGTACTGCTGATGATGAGTAATACAGAATCTATTCGTAGGAGTATGTATGGCTGAAGAATGTAAGTGTCCACCTCCAGGATTACCTGCATGGATGGGAACGTTTGCTGATCTCATGTCTTTATTGATGTGCTTTTTCGTATTGCTTTTATCTTTTTCTGAAATGGATGTTCTTAAGTTTAAGCAAATTGCTGGCTCAATGAAGTTTGCTTTTGGTGTTCAAAACAAAATTGAAGTTAAAGATATTCCTAAGGGAACTAGTATTATCGCGCAAGAGTTTCGTCCAGGAAAACCTGAACCCACACCTATTGAAGTCATTCAGCAGCAAACCATGGAAATGACTCAGCAAATGTTAGAGTTTCAAGCGGGTGATGAAACGTCTGCGGGTGGACGTCAAGAGCAACGTGGTAGTGAGCGTGGTGGTCAATCACAAAATACTGAAGATGCCTTGTCAGCTGAAGCTTTGCAGCAAGCGCAAGATCAAATGGAAAATGCAGCTCAAGAAGAAGTAAATGAATTAGTTAAAAAGATAGCACAACAATTAGAACAACAGATTCAAGACGGTGCAGTAGAGTTAGAGTCGTTAGGACAGCAAATTACTATCCGTATTAGAGAGAATGGTTCATTTCCTTCTGGTTCAGCTTTTCTACAACCAAAGTTTAGACCTATTATTAGACAAATTGGTGAGCTATTAAATACAGTGCCGGGTGAAATTATGATTTCAGGCAACACAGATAATCGAGGTGTTGATTCTGAACTGTTTAGTTCTAACTGGGATTTATCGAGTAAACGTGCAGTAGCTATTGCCCATGAAATGATTAAAGTTCCTGAGTTTGAGCAGGCAAGGTTAGTTGTTGCAGGTCATGCTGATACTAGGCCTTTAGTTCCTAACACTAATGCATTAAATCGTCGTCGAAATCGTCGAGTCGAAATAACCATTAACCAAGGTAAAGCTAAAGAAACCGAACCAATTCAAGTAATTCAATAATTTTAAGCCTGTTTACAATAAGGCTAAACAGGCTTAAGGCTTTTTTATCTTAAATAAATACGTCTAACTATTTTCGTGAACAATCAAAGTACACTTTGAAATTATTTCTTGAATGGCTATAGGTGTGTATCTTGAGTGCATTTGAGTATATAATGCGCGGCAATTATTTACCGTTACTATTTAGGTTACTTGTCGATGAAATTTATCGTAAAGCTACAAGCTGAAATCACCATTAAATCTCGCCCTGTTCGTAAACGTTTTACTAAAATATTAGAATCGAATATTAAAAATGTATTGCGTCGTGTTGATGAACAAGTAACCACACGAATGAACTGGGATAATGTTGAGGTAAATACCAAAAACGATAGTCCTGAAAACCGTGAACGTTTAGTTGAAGCACTAAAATGTATTCCTGGTGTACCTATGTTTTTAGAAGTACAGCAAACGGACTTTACAGATGCTGTCTCTTATACACATCTCCGAGCCCACGAGACGTAGAGG
>OJGT01000047.1_pt1 | contig 38809 bp, 42 predicted proteins | sample 1595031 | NCBI WGS metagenome assembly OJGT01 (sample SAMN05416857, study PRJEB24817) | seawater metagenome | isolation source: Sea water | place: Canada:Atlantic | collected 2013-11 | reverse complement strand
TGTATAAGAGACAGAAGTGAATCTTATTTTTATTCTGACAAAAGCAAACAGGAGCAAGAAGAATGCGAATAACGATGCACGAACATGAAATTTTAAAAGCTATTCACCTTTGTCACCCAGCTAAATCAAGCTATGCAAAATTAGTAAAAGCAACTGGAAAGGCACGAAATGAGATAGGTGAAATAGTCGATGGTTTAAAGGCTATTGGTTATGTGAATGTAACACCTGCAAATGAAATTTATCTTATTAAAGACGGCAAAGCGTTTGTTGGTATTTCAGATGATATAAAAGATAAAGCGCCATTGTCTTCAATGCCTACAACCCAATTAACAGCCAAAGACGAACAGCAAGCGAGTGATGCTATCGAAGGCAGTAAAAAGCTTAAACCTCATGTACAAGATGCTATTGATTTTTCTACTGAGCAGCATCCCGTACTTGCTTCAATTGATTTACTTGAGCAAAAGTTAAGTAAGCCTGTATTGGTTATTGATGATCTAGAGCTGAAAGGGCAAGCGTTAGCTAAATTAGCACCTCTATTGAGTGAGGATATAGCTGAATTATTACTTGAGATTAAAGGTGATTTAGAGCGAGCTGCTGCGTGATTTTATTTATATACGGGCTATTTGGTTATGTTTACCAGGTGATTATAGCCCCTGTTTTCAGAATTGGCCCATGCAACGCCAATACTGTGAACTTGTGTGGTGCAGATCCACCACGCAAACAAATTGAAACAGTGCAACGTGAACCGCTTGGTTTTGGGCTGAGTATGGATAAGTTGCATTAACGATAAAAAATTAAAGGCGTGTGATAACCAATTTAAGTCACTGACACTACGGAAAGACGTGTAGGCACGTTGTCAGGCCGTTATGAGGAATTGCGCATACCAGTTCGGAAGTTACAACAGTATGTAAAAAGGTGTCTGGTGTTTTACCACCAGACGGATACAAAAAAACCGCTTAATCCCTGAGAAAGATTACAAAGCGGTTTTAATATAACGAGGTCAATTATGACAAATTCAGCAGAAATAATCAACTTTCCTGAAAGGGAAATAGAACAAAAGCAAGCTCAGGGGCGTGAGTACGTGAAAGCAGACATCGATAACGGCTATTATCGGGTAGCTAATGAAATTGGTCTAGCGTTATGTAAAGTTCATTTAAACGATAGTGAAGGGCGGATTGTTCACACTGTTATGTTTAAAACATTTGGTTGGAACAAGATGTTTGATTGGGTTTGCTACGAGCAAATATCAGAGTTAACCGGCATTAGTGTTGATAACATTAGCAAGGTAAAAAAAAGGTTAGTACAAAGAAAAATAATTATTGTTGATGGGAAAAAAGTGGGCATAAACCCTATTGTCTCAGACTGGGTTTTTAAGTCTAAACAGACCCAAAACAAGAAGAGTGCAGTAAGTATATCTAGACCCTTGAATAAGTCTAATCAGACCCTTGCACCTATCCAAGTAGACTTAAAAACAAGTAAAACTAGACCCATACAAAAGAAAGACACTATTACAAAAGACACTATTACAAAAGACATACCTAAAACTCCAGTATCTTCTCGTATTAAAAAACCTAAACAGTTCAAGGCTTTTTTCAAATTATACCCAGCTCACCGAAAAGGTGGAACTGACGCACAAGCATGGAAAGTCTGGAAATCTGAAAAGCTCACTGATCTTGATGCACAATCCGCACTTGATTGGTTAACTTCAGCTGCAAATACGAATCCTGATTGGAAAACAGAGGCTAATGGGCAATTTGTTTTTGGTATTACAAAATTCATTCGTGATAAAAAATGGCTAACTCCGCTGCCGCAGCCAGCCACCCAATTTAACAGAAGCCATCAAAGCGTTAATGATCATAACCAACAAGCCATGGACGAATGGCTTGCTAGCAAACAACCTGAAATCGAGGTGAACCCATGAATACTAACGAACTAAAAGCTTTTAGCGAATTACTGACGGGCGCATTAGAGGTTTACGGGCAGCGAACAAGCAAACTTGTGATTAACATTTGGTGGAATGCATTAGAAAAATATGAATTTCACATTGTTGAAATGGCTTTTGGTGCTCACATTGTTGATCCTGATGTTGGCCAATTTGCTCCAAAGCCTGCAAATATTATTCGTAACATCGAAGGAAGCAGAGAAACGCGAGCAATGTTAGCTTGGGCTAAAGTTCAAAAAGCTATCGGCTCCGTTGGTGGAGGGACAACAGTTTGTTTTGACGATCGCTTTATTCATGCATCAATAGCAGATATGGGGGGGTGGTCTAAGCTATGCACTGTTGAAGAAGATGAATTGCCATTTAAAGCGAGAGAATTTGAGAAACGTTACAACAGCCATAGCAAGCATGGTGTTAAAGAGTTTCCTCGCAAACTTATTGGTTACTATGAATCAAACAATCTTGCTCAAGGTTTCATGCATGCGATTGCCCCACCTGTAACTATTGGTGATATCACTGAGTGTCGAAAAGTTTATAAGTACGGCTCTGACAATATCAAATTAATAAATCATGAGCCTTTGGCGATATCTCATCACCCTAAAACCTCAATTCCTAACCTGAAAGATGAGGATGCAGCCTAATGTACATTCAAATTTTGGTAGAAATAATAGTTGTTTTGTTTATCTACTGGCTTGGCTGCAAGCGAACTCAAGTTAAATTTGAGTTGATTAGCATTATGACACCAAAGCAATACAAAAATTTTACTGAGATTAAACTCTATATTGCCAAGGTAATTATTGTTTTATTGCTAACTGTTGTTTTGGTGCAGAAGTTTAATGGCTGATTGTTTCTTTCAGAAAACTGCTGGCGGTATTTTACTGCCGGCTGATGATGAAACGGCTGATTACTTAACGTCGATAAAAACAGGAACGTATTTTAAGTCGAAATTAACTAAAACGAGAAACTATGAATTTCATAAAAAAGTTTTTCAGTTCTTTAATTTTTGCTTTGATCATTGGGCTGCTGAAATCAACTATCAATATATGGATGAAAGAGCTCAAAAAAATGCATTTAGAAAACAATTAACAATTTTAGCTGGTTACAGGAATGAGTTTGTTAATTTGCGCACAAAAACGGTTGGTTATGAGGCTAAAAGCTTAGCTTACGACAATATGGGTGAGGATGAGTTTAGGCAATGCTATGTCGCGTTAACGCAAGCTGCAATGGCAAACATCTTTCAAGGCTCAGATGAGCTTATTTACAATAAATTAGTGAGTTTCTTTTAATGAAAGTACGTAGCAAGAAAATTCGTGAAAGCGCTCAAGGACAAGATTGCCAAGTTAGGCTACCTGGTATTTGTAATTTTAATCCTGAAACAACAATACCAGCTCATATCGGTAACGGTGGTGGAATGGGTAGCAAGGTAAGTGATCTTCATATTGCTTATTGCTGCAGCTCTTGCCATGACGAAATTGACAGAAGAACTCGGTTGATGGATGCGGAAAAAGCAGAGCTTTACGCTTGGCATGGTGTGCAAAGAACTCAAGAAATATTGTGCTCTATGGAGTTAATCAAAGTCGCATGACTTATCACAACGCTTGCAAGCTTGGCCCACAAACTGAGGCAGAAGCAATAAAAATGAATTGGCATCGTATGGATTGTTTAGCTAAGCACAACATTGAAAAACTTGATAAGCAATCTGCTATGGCATGGTTCGCTAAACAACCTGAAGACTGGAAAGAATCAAGAGCAGCTCGCTTTACATCAAGAATTAACCAAAGGCGATGGTAATAATGGAGTCAATCAGCCTTGAAGCGTATAGGAAAATGACTTCACCAAAAGCAAAAAGCAAAGCTAAAGCAAAAGAGCAGGCGAGAAAGTTAGCTGAATTAGTAGAAATAAATTTATCAGAGTTACCCGAGCATGAAAAAGAAATAATGTTTCACCCTGAAAGGCGATGGCGCTTTGATTACGCATGGCCGGACATAAAAATAGCTTTAGAAGTTCATGGCGGTGTGTTTACTAATGGCCGTCACACCAGGGGAAAAGGTTTTACCGAAGATAAAGTAAAAATGAATACTGCTCAGCTACTTGGTTGGATAGTAATTGAAGCAACAACAGCGCATGTAAAGAACGGGCAAATGCTCACTTGGATAAAAGAAGCAATAGCACTTAGGGTAGATAATGCATCCGATTAAACTTTTAGCAAAAATGACACCTAAAACATTAAACCTTGGCAATGTTGGTGGTGGTAGTTCACTTGATGTAATTGATTGGCGTACAGCTTCACACGCTTTAGTTGGATTAAAACAAGAGCCTTATAATTGGGCGTTGTATAGATTCTGCGGTCATGATGAAGGTATTAGCAGTAAAGAGCGTCAAATAATAAAAGCGCTCACCATGCTTGTAACGTTATTTATCAAGATACGTAAATTTAAAATAAAACCTGACACCTTGGATGGTTTAGTTAGAGCGGCAATGCTTGAATTTACTCAGCCTGTTTGCGGTGTGTGCCACGGCTCTGGTTGGTCAGTAACTAGTGCAGGAAACTCAAGCAAAGAGTGCGAAACATGCAAAGGCCATGGTCGTAAAAAAATATCAGGCCGTGAACGTTGCAGGGTTATCGGTATTGACCATAAAAGTTACACCAATTCCCACGATGAAGTAAGCAAAGAAATCATGCGCATTATCTCATCATGGGAACAAGAAATAATTAAAAATGTTAACGATAAAATGGGAGAAGTGGCATGAGCAACACAAATTTAACAGCAACACAATCATTCGAAGAAAAAATAAAAGAACGACTAACTAAAGATATCGGTGATTTAATCCCTGATGAAGCTTTGGTAGCTATGATTGAAAAAGCAACTGAGGATTGTTTCTTCGAAGACCAGCGAAAAGAAACTGGTACCGGATTTAATTCAAAAACAATATATGAAGATTCAGTATTTAAAAAATTAGTTAAAGAACTCTTAGCCGAGCGCATGGACAATGCTATTCGAGGCTGGATTGATGATAACCAAGAGCTAATGGCTAAAGAACTTAAGTCATTCATCGAGACAAGCGCAGAAGAAGCTGTAATGAAGGGTATTGTTAGTATGTTTCATTTGCCTTTTGAAAGCATGAAGTTTCAAATACAAAGTGAAATTACAAATAAATTCAATCAGCATGGCATGTATTGATATGACTAAACCACTGTTAGGGTTAATCGATGATGAAATGTGGCTATGCAACAGAAAGGCGGCCATAGAAGCTGCAATTGAACGTTACATGAATGCAGGTAAACCAATTCCTGAAAAATGGTATGAATGGCTAAAAGAAGTAAATAGTAAACTGGAGGTGCATCATGCTTGAACTTAAAAGAGGAAACAAAATAGATTTCTTCAAGGTAACCGTAACAACACTTAAAAATAAAAAATCCATTAATACGGATTATTTGGTAAATGAATATGAAGCACCTAACACTAATCTTGCTGTTGCGCTTGTCATGGAAAAAATCTCACCATTAACTGAAGTTAAAGAAGTAACAGTTAAAAAATTCGAAAAAGATTTTTAAACCTATTCAGGTTGAATAACCTTATAAAATAACGGGCAACTGTAAGTTGTCCCTGTTTATTTTGTTGTTAGTTTTGCTGATTACACAAATATATAAGCGAGATAGAAGATGGGATTAATGAAAGTAGAAAGTTACAGTTTTTGGGTTGGGTACGCTACTGGTGGTATGGTAACTGTCGTTATCGTAGCTATAGTAAATTTAATTTAAAGGGGTATTACGATGGCTATTGCAAAAATGGTTAAAAAGCTAGGAGATAAAGGGATAACTCCAATTAGTGCTAAGTATGAGAGACGTTGTCCTGTCCCAGAAGGTTACGCTAACGGTTATGTATTTACATTTAGCGAAGCTCTAGAAAATAGAGTATGGGAAGCAGATAAAAACGTAAACTTTGAAACTACTATGGAATTAGATAATTCTCAAGACGTTTTTGAGTGGATAGAAACACTACCTGATATTAAAGCAAACTAACCGTTTAAATAAGCGCGTTGAGGTACGAAATCCGCTTGATTTATTTTGTTATGTTACCGTTACAAATATTGAATTGGAGAAATAATCATGAACATGGAAAAAGTTAATTGCCACAACCTTAGAATATTAAAGCGTTTTTTTGAACCTGTGCTTGCTGGAACTAAGAAGTTTGAAATTAGATTTGATGACAGGGGTTACAAAAAAGGTGATTTTATTGTTATGCATGAATATAGCGACGAAGCTCCGCATTATTCTGGTAGAACAATAACAAAGCGAATTGGATTTATAACAAACTATGAGCAGAAAGAAGGGTTTGTAGTATTTAGTTTGCTAGACTTGGTTTAGTAACATAACACTATATTTCGCTTGGAAAAACCACGCTTTCTACAGTAACGTTATCACGTCAAATCAATAACTTAACGGTTTATGCAGAGAAAGAAGGATATGGTAAGGTATTTTAAGCTCGTTCGTTGCTCAGCATTCAACCCTGCGCAAATCTCTGCGCACTGCGCAATCGTGCGCACAAATAAAATGCGCAGCTGCGCAAAAGGTGATTTATGTTTACCAGAATAGCGTTACAAAAACTTAATGAATTATTAAAGCTAGATAAGTTTATTGAAATAGCTTACCTTGATGAAAAGAACGCTACTTTATTGTTTGAAGATAGAGCGTGTAATATTTCTTCCTTTGGTAATGTAACTTGGTCCGATAATGGTGGTTTAGTTGATGACTATCAAGCAATAAAAAGTGAAGCACTAAAGCTCCAAATCAACCAACCACCAGAAGCGATAGCGAAAGAACGTGCTGAACAAAAGGTATGTGAGGCTATAGGTGTGCCGGAACATATGCTTGGTTTGAGAGGCAGCGAGTCCAAGACGGTTAACGAACTAAACATGCAATTAAATATACTCAACTCTAATGCAATTAAATGGGAGGGCGTAACAGGCAGGAAGCTTAATATCGAATTATCATTTAGGATGGCTCATGATAATCGCTTAGCTAATTACGCTCCTAGCGTTCTTTGTTTTTTAGCTGAGCAACTTGAACTTGGTAATAAAAGCAGCTTTGGAAATCAGGAAGGGTTAGGGTTTACAGACAACGAAAGCTTTACCTGTGAAAGCTTTGAGAGTAAATGTGTTTTTATATCAGGTAGTATTAAGCATGAGTATTTGTATGATTAACTCTGCTGTTATCGAAAGGCTTACTGGTTCAAGTGATTACTTCCGTAAAACTGAAAGCAACAAATAGAAACAATGATAGAATTAACGTTAACAAACTTTGCAGACGATTTATTGCATAAATAACGAGAAAGGTGTAACAAATGCGCGAAATTGAATGGGAATATCAGTTTGAAGACTTTGGTAATGAATACTCAGTTGCAGCTTCTTTTAATGGTGAACTGGGTTTGATTCGTCACCACAAAGTAATTCCCTGCCTTAAAGCCAATGAAATACCACCTAAAGATGTTGTTTCTGCTACTAAAGTCATTGTTACTTGGGAATTAGAAATCATACTGCGAGATGCAGCTACTAAGTTGGCGGAAGGTGTATTTAAAAACAACAATCATCAGAAGTTAAGCACAAAGCCGATAGATTATAGCGCTATCAGCGAGCTTGATTTAATCGCAATAATGAAAAAGTGCGAAGAAATAGCCGATGAGCAAGTTTTATTGATGTACCCAGATGGTGATGATTGGGAATTTGAAAAAAAACAAGCGAGAGATCGCATTATAAGTAAAGAATATAAAGCAAGAGTATCGAGATGAATTTATAACATCTTGCAAACACCCCAAAACAAGAGTAATATTTCCCATGTTGAAGAAATCCGCTAGTTAACTCTATGCGGATTTTTTTGCGTTTAGATTTGGCGAAAGTTATTTCACGATAAATAACACAGCTTAGGACTGACGAACCTTTAACAATTGCTTATAAGTCATATCTCCCTATGTTTGCCTCATCTTTTGATGGGGCTTTTTTATTTCTGGAATTCAATTATGCCTAAGTTCGGTAAAGCATCTAGAGAACGGTTAGCAACTTGCCATCCTGACTTGCAGTTGGTATTCAATACCGCAATCAAAACGGTTGAGTGTTCAATTTTTTGCGGCCATCGAGGTGAAGCTAACCAAAATAAAGCTTTTGATAATGGCTTGTCTCAAGTTAGATATCCAGAATCAAAACATAATCAATTTCCAAGTATGGCTACAGATGCAGGGCCATATTTTATCGAGTTAAAAAATACTGATTGGGAAGATCATAAAGCATTTGCTGTTTTTGCTGGCTATTGTATGCGTATTGCGGATGAGCTTTTAGATAAAAAATTAATTACTCATCGCCTTCGTTGGGGTGGTGATTGGGATGGTGATGGAAGGACTTCAGATGAAACCTTTGTAGATTTGCCACACTTTGAATTGGTGAAAGTATGAATCTATTAAAAATACTAGGCAAAGTTGGTGGCTCTATACTTGCTGATGTTGTGCCAGGTGGTAACGCTATATTAAGAGTAGTGAATGAGTTCTTACCAGAAGAATCTAAGTTACCTGAAAAATGTACTGGTGCTGATATTCAAGGCGCTATTTCTAAAATGCCCCCTAAATCTCAAGCTATATTGTTAAATAAGCAGTTTGATGTAGAAAAAATCGAAATACAAGAACATACCAAAGTTATTACAGCTCTTGGTGAGGTAGATAAAACAGGTAACTCAACAAGACCTGCAATTGCTATGATGATGGCGCAGATTGTAGCTTTTTCAGTCATCATTCTTATTACGATGTTGGCTATATCTATTATTAACAATAATATTGAGACAATTAAAGCTATAGGTGATAACTGGCCTTTAGTTACGGCATTGTTAACTATTCCTTCAGCGTTACTACGTGCTTACTTCGGAATGAGAACCAAAGAAAAACAACAAAAATACCATGCAATATCAAATTCTGAGCCTAAGTCGGTTGTTTCTGATTTAGTAAGTTTATGGAAGTCTAAATAATGCCAGAAAGCAATATACCACTTTTAAAGCAGCTTCTTGATGCAGGTTTGGGTTATGTTTGGTTTATTTTTCTAGCTGCTTGGGGCGGCACCGTGAATTATATCGCCAGAAGAAAAAGTGACAAATCACCATTTTCCATTGTAGAGCTAATCGGTGAATGGGTTATTTCAGGTTTCTCTGGATTGATCACAGCTTTTATCTGCCAAGAAATGGAAATATCTTTTATGTATACCGCTGCGGCTGCTGGCGTGGCTGGTCATATGGGAGGTCGAGGCATTTACATGATTGAACGTTTCATTCATAAGCGTATCGGGCTCTCAAGTGACAAGTAATGTGGCTAGTAAATGGCTAAAAACAATTGGGTACAATTACAAGCTGATTTTACTAAGGCTCATGAAAAAACAGGCGTAAAAGTAAAAGATTGGTGTGATGAGCAAGGGCTAAATTACTCAAGCGCTCGTCGTTACATCAAGATAACCAAAACTAAAGCACGAATTAAGCAAGAAGCGGCAGTTAGAAAGCCGACAAATAAAAAAATACCTGTTCAAAAACGTTCGCTTGGCCAATTGAAGCATGGTGGTTATTCAAAGTACTTCAATAAAGACATTACAACGCTAGTTGATGGGACAGACTTAACGGATGAATTAGATCTTTGTCGTGCACGTATTCACTTGGTTGTTTGTACGATTGAAGAAATTCAACGTAGGCTTGAACAAAAAGAGCCAAGAGTTGAGCCTGAAGTTGCAGCAAGTTTATATGAATCGCTATTTAAAGCTGATACGGCATTAGATAGAAACGTTGCTCGAGTAGAATCAATCACTAAAACGTTATCGTCAATCAGGATAGATGACGTTAACGAACATAAAATACTTGCTGATACACGTAAAAACAATGAAGCGACCAAAGCTATTGTTATCAACGCTAAAAAATCAATTGCTCAAACGGAGTTAGTTGAGTTACAGGTTAAGCAAGCACGTAAAGAAGCTGGCGGCACAAGTAAGATTGATGATTACATTGATAAGAAAGTCGGTTCAAGTGTTGATCAGGTAATTGGATAATGCATCCTAATACGGCTAAGTACCCTAAAAGCACTTGGTTAACTGAAGAAGAACGGTTCAACTTAGATGAGGCTGAACTGTTTGAACGCTGTGAAAAGTATTTAGATTGCTGGTGGTGGCGTATAAATAATTTATACATCATCGCTAATGAGTACGGGCAACCAGTTTTATTTCGTTGTCGTACTGCACAAACTGTTTTGTTTTGTGTGATGTGGTACCTAAATATAATTCTTAAAGCCAGACAGTTAGGCTTTAGTACTGCAATTCAAGTTTTCATCTTAGATCATGCGCTGTTTAATAACGATAGGCAGTGTGGCGTTATCGCTCAAGGACTGAGTGAAGCTAGGGCAATCTTTGCCAGTAAAATTTTATATCCGTATGTTCGGCTTCCAAGTTGGCTTAAAACGGGTAATAGAGCGATAACAAGCAAGACAGGGACAGCAATTTACTTTGCTAATGATAGTTATGTTCGTATAGCTGTTAGTTTTCGCTCAGGAACATTGCAAGTACTTCATATCTCTGAGTACGGTAAAATTTGTGCAGCTTTCCCACTGCGAGCTGATGAAGTTCAAAGTGGTTCATTAAATGCTATTCATGAAGGTTCGTTGCTTTTTGTTGAAAGTACGGCTGAAGGTGCAACGGGTAATTTCTTTGAAATGTCCGTTGAGTCGATGGAGCTGCTTGAGTCAGGCATTGATTTAAGTAAGTTAGATTTCAAGTTTCACTTTTATCCTTGGTTTGACGATCCTAAATATGTTTTACCTGTTCCTGATAGTGGCTTAAAGCTTACTAAAAAGTGGGTTAAGTATTTCACCAGTGTTCAAGCTGCTTCTAAGGTAATACTTAGTGATGAGCAAAAAAACTGGTACATCAAAAAAGAAAGCTCTCAAAAAGGCAAAATGAAACAAGAGTTTCCATCAACACCGATGGAAGCTTTTCTTACTTCTGGACGTAAAGTTTTTGATAGTGATGATTTAATGCGAGCTGAAGGGCGCTGCACTAAACCATTACTTGTTTATGATGTGGACCCGAACACAGGTAAACGTAAAAAAGTTAATGGCAAAGTCGATTTATCATTAAAAGCTGCTGATAAATTAGCGCAATCTACCTTAGGTTATCTTCTTGTTTGGGAATTACCCGACGAAGATGAAGATTATGCCATGGGTGGTGATGTTGCCGAAGGTTTAGAGCATGGCGATAGAAGTTCATTTGATATCGTTGCTAAGTCTGATGGTCGACAAGTAGCGCATTGGTTCGGTCATTTAGATACTAAACGTTTTGCTCGATTAATGGCTCACATTGGTACCTGGTACAACTTGGCCTACATTGGCCCCGAAAGAAACAATCACGGTCATGCCGTACTTCAAGAATTAGTAGAAATTTATCCTACTTCACGCATTTACCATGAAGAACATATTGATCGTGAAGATACCGACGAAGAAACAAACAAAGTCGGTTGGCATACCTCAGCACAATCAAAGCCATTATTAACAGGTTCATTTGAAGATTTACTCGCTAATGATACTGATGGTTTGCGTTGGCGCGGCACTGTTGCCGAATTAAATATATTTGTTTATGACAAAAAAGGTCGTATGGGCGCTCAAGCAGGCGGCTTTGATGATCAAGTTATGAGCTACATGATTGCACAAGAAATGCGAGCTCGAATGCCTAAGCGTCGAGTTATTGATAATTCAGAATCACCACACAACCCTAATCACTGGATGGCACGTTAACACATGGTTGATCACGTTAAAAATAATAAAGAAGGCATGTCACTAGAACAGCTTTTGAAATTAATGAGCGCGATAGATGCGCAACCTGATTGGCGATCTCCTGCTTCAATTGCATGCGCTTATTATGACGGTGATCAATTAAGTGAAAGAGTACTTCAAGTTTTACATAAACGTGGACAGCCTAAAATAGTTCACAATATGATTGGCCCTACCATTGATGGCGTATTGGGTATGGAAGCCCGTACTCGCGCTGATTTAATGGTAAGCGCTGATGATGAGCATGGTGAAGAGCTTGCACAAGCACTAAATGAAGAGTTTAAAGATGCTTGGAGATTATCTAATGCTGATAGAGCTTGTTCTGATGCGTATGCGGCACAATTAAAGGCTGGTTTAGGTTGGGTTGAAGTATCGCGTAACCCTATACCTTTTGGTGCTAAATATCGCGTTAAGTTCGTTCATCGTCGTAATATTTGGTGGGATTGGCATTCTGAGGAAATTGATTTAAGCAATACTCGATGGAAAATACATAAAAAGTGGATGGACTTGGACGAAGCTTATAGCGTTTTTCCTGAGCATAAAGAAATCTTAGAAAATTGCAAAAACGATTGGCAAGACTTTGCAAATACAGAAGATCTAGAGAATGAAGATCCTAGCTTGCATGCTGCTTGGCATAATTATGATAGTTGGGATAGAAAGCAATCAGAATGGATGGATACAGAGCGAGATCGTGTATTGCTTCAAGTGGCAATGTATACCGTTTGGAAACGCGCTCATGTTATTAAGTTGTCTGATGGCCAAGTACTTGAGTATGACAAGGATAACGTTGTTCATGTTGCCGCAGTTCAAGCAGGAAAAGTAAAACTTGAATACGCTGCATTCCCTAAAATGCGTGAAGCGTGGTTTGTTGGTCCTCATCGTATTGTTGATAGATTTTGCCCGACTCCTGATGCTAAAGACCCTTTAGTTGGGTTTATTGGTTATAAAAAAGATAATAGCGGTGAGCCATACGGCTTGATTTCTCGCATGATACCAGCGCAAGACGGTATTAACTCTCGCGTTATTCGCCTTAACTTCTTACTTCAAGCTCGTCGTATTATTGCTGATGATGATGCTACAAATTTAAGCGAAACAAAACTTAAAGAAGAAGTTGAAAAACCTGATGGCTATATTCCGTTAAATCCTGAGCGTAAAAATAAACGCTCGGTATCTGATTCATTCAATGTTCAAAACGATGTAGGTATTGCAGCTCAACAATTTAGCCTTATGCAAAACGATATGAGGCTAATTCAAGACACCGCTGGTGTTTATAACTCAATGCTCGGTCAAGACTCCAATGCTACGTCTGGCGTTGCTATTGCTAACTTGGTAGAGCAGGGAACAACAACACTAGCTGAATTGAATGACAACTTTCATTACTCACGTAACAAAGTAGCCGATTTGCTCTTGGCGTTCATCATTGAAGATATGGCAGGGCGCGATAATGTTGACATAACAGTCAATAAAAAAGACAAGGCTAAGAAAAAAGTTATTCGCATTAATGGCGTTGAAGAAGGTAGTGATAAGCGAAATAACGATGTATCACGTTGGAGAGGTCACATTGCTCTAATGCCAATACAAGCAACACCTACTTATCGCCAACAACAAGCAACATTGTTAACTCAAGCTATGGCTAAATTACCAGAGCAAGCGCAAGCAGCTGTTGTGCCTATGCTTGTTGAGTTAATGGATTTACCGAACAAAGAAGAGTTTCTTTCAACTATTCGCCAAGCAATGAATATCCCTAAAGCTCAGGAAGATATGAGCGAGGAAGAATTAGCAGTTCATCAACAACAGCAGCAAAAAGCTAAGGATATGGAGCAGCTGCAAATGAAAGAAATTAACGCCAAAATCGAAAAAATGGTGCTTGAAAATGACAAGTTGGGTGCTGATATTCAAGCGCTTCAAGCAAGAACTGAAACTGAGCAAGTTAAAGATGACAAGGTTGTCGCTGAAACTGAAAAAATCCTCGTTGAAATTGAGCATAACCGCACTGAAATAGCGGCCATGAAATCAACACTAACCAATAATATTCAAGCGCAACTAGATGCGATACAGGTATAACAATGACTGAAGTTAAACAAATAAAAGATGTTGTTCTTTGTGATGACGAGCAAGCAGTAGTACATATTCGTGAAGTAATGGCTGAGTTCCAGTGTCATAAAGTGGTTATGGCTGCAGTTATTAAAGAAATTGATTGGAAGGCAACCGAGGGTAGGGGGCAATATTTAACTACGATAATCGGGTTACCTGATACTGATATCGAGATACCTTATAAAGTTTACCAAGATTTATATCAACGCTATATGCCGGTCGCTGGCGACTACTTAGTTCTTTATGAAAATGATAATGTTGCCATTATCCCTAAACAGGCTTTTGAAGATGGTTACAGCAAAATTGAATTTGTTAATTTAGGTGATGATGATAGCGAGCTAAGTATTCCTGCAGAACATATGGACCAAGTTACTTCTATTGCCAAAATGTGCCATGAAGTGAATCGCGCTTATTGTGCAGCACTTCGAGAAGATACAAAGCCTTGGGGTGACTTAAACGAAAAGGAACAGGAAGTTATTCTTGGTCGTGTTGCTTTTCATATTCTTTACCCTGACTCAAAGCCAAACGCATCTCATGATAACTGGATGGTTAAAATGCTGAGTGATGGGTGGAAGTATGGCAAAACCCATAATTTCACCGAAAAAACTCACCCAAGCTTAAAGCCATTTCATCACTTACCTACTGAACAGCAAGCTAAAGACCATATATTTCGCTCAATAGTACATCAAGCAATAAAAAATTAAGTATAGGGGAGTAATCCCCTAGCTAGTTAAAACAAAACCGCTTTAGAGCAATCTGAGGCGGTTTTTTTGTGCCTAGCAAAACTGCACAACCTTCGCACTGGCAGCGATACGCCTGAACATAAATTTCGTAACCATACGATAAATGGTCGATGAGGAAAAAACGTGAGTGATAATTTTGATGAAATATTAGCATCTGGTGATGATGAGGCTATTGCAGCAGCATTAGATGAAGCAGAAATATCTGGTGAATTACTTTTTGGTGAAGAAGTCGAAGAAGAGTTACCAGGTGAAGAAGCTAAAACACCAGTAGTTGAAAAAGAAGTAGCTGAAGAAGTAATTGATGATAAAGCATCTGATAAAAATGACGTAGTTGTAGAAGCTGATAAACCAGCTGAAGCAGCACCGGAATCGTCACCGGCTGAAGAAGCAAACCCATCAAACGTTATCGAGCAAGACGGCAAGTATTTTGTTGAAGTCTCAAAAGATAACGCAGATTTAGAATCTAAAAATGGCAAGCACAAATTACCTTATGACCTGTTAGCAGGCGCAAGAGGTGAAACAGCAGAAGTCAGAGCACAGCTTGAAGAGCAGCAAAAGTTAAGTGCTGAATTGCAAAGCGATCTTGATGACACTAAACGTGTTGCTGAACTTCACTCTAAGCAATTAAGTGAAGCGGGATTAGATCCTAAATTACTTCCTGAGCAAATGCTTAAAGACCCTAAGCTAATGGCTCAAGTCAAAGAAGATTATCCGCAAATCGGTGAACTGGTTGAAGCGTTAGCAAGTCAATTGCAAGCGGCACCAGTACAGCAAGCACAAGTGGAAACACCTGTTGATGCTGACCAAGACCCAGTAACAGAAGCTTTTGATCAATCAACTCACCTTAAGAGTTGGAATAAAAGCGACCCTGAACGCTGGAACATGGCAACACTGGTTGATGCACAACTTGCGAAAGACCCATCGTTTGATAATAAAACTCCTTCGGAGCGATTTCTTGAAGTTGAAAAACGTGTAATGAGCGCGTTTGGTGATACTGCTGAAGAAGCACCAGCTGATAAAGTTGAAACTCCAGCAAGTAAATCATTAGTTCAATCTCAAAAAGCTCCTATTCCAAACTCTCCGACAGATATCGGACATCAAGGCTCTGATATGAGCGATAATAGTCAATTACTCGACCAAGATGCAGCTACTATGGCTGCATCTATGGAAGGTATGAGTGATGCGCAAATTGAAGACTTGTTAGAAGGTGCCTCGGATTTTTTATAGGTATACAAAATGACAATCTCTAAAGCTCAGGCGGCTAAAGCCTTTGGCGCTGCCTTTTTCTTACATACTCGTCGTCAAAATACATTTGTAAACATGATGACTGGTGCAGCTCCTAAATCAGCAAAAAAAGATAAAAACCACGGTAAAAATCAAACTGAAAAAGGTGCTCCAATCGTTATGATTAATGATTTGGAAAGCCAAGCCGGTGATACGGTTGAAATGGATTTGTTTCATGATTTAACCGGTCGCCCAACAATGGGTGACAAATTAATTGATGGTCGTACTGAAGATTTAAGTAAAACAGTATTTGAACTATCAATTGATCAAGGCCGTAAGCCTGTAACGTCAGGCGGTAAGATGGAACAAAAGCGTACTAAGCATAACTTGCTTTCTACTGCTAAGGTTTTACTTGGTAATTACTACAACGATCTTCAAGATGAGCGCTGCTTATATCATCTTGCTGGTGCGCGTGGTTCGTTCCAAGGTGATGGCATTATTACACCATTAAGTAACGATGAAGAATTTGGCGAAATTATGGTTAACCCTGTAATGGCTCCAACTTATGATCGTCATTTGTTCGGTGGTGATGCTACTAGTTTTGAAACGATTGATCCTGCTGACATTATGACACTTGATAAAGTGGATGATTTAGCGTTAATCCTTGAAGAACAAGCAAACCCTATCAAACATGTATCGTTTGAAGCCGACCAAATGGCTAATGAGTCACCTTTCTATATTCTTTTCGTTACACCTCGCCAATGGCGTGACATTCGTAAAGATGCTACTGATAAGAAGATTAATGAGCTTCAAGCTGCTGCAATGCGCCGTGGTCAAGGCTTTAATCACTCAGTATTTAAAGGTGATGTGATGATGTGGCGTAATATTTTAATTCGCCAATATCGTAAACCAGTTCGCTTTTATGCCGGTGATACTGTGAATATTTCACAAAACAACAATGCGGCTACTGAATCACAAGTAACGGCTGGTACTGATATTGACCGCGCTATTTTATTAGGTGGTCAATCATTAGCGAATGCTTATGGTGGTTCTGAATCTGGTCATCATTTCTCAATGGTTACTGAAAAAACCGATATGGGCAATAACCGTCAAACGGCAATTGTTTGGATGGACGGCTGTAAAAAAGTTCGCTTCAAAAACAAGTCAGGCCGAATGAATGATTACGGTACCATGGTTATTGATACTGCTGTAACGCTTCAATAATCCTTTTTAAACATCATAAATAGTTAAAGCCACTTTATTGTGGCTTTTTATTTTAAATTTTGGAGTTACTTCAATGAAAAAATTATTTTATCGCGGTGCACACGGCAACTTGTCTCTACATACCATGACTGTTGCGCTATCTGCATTAGCAGCTTCAGGTACCGTTAATCTTGAAGAAGAGTTGCCTATCGGCACTGAAATTGTTGGTATTCGTCACATTACTGAAAATTTAGGTGCTGGTACAGCAATTAAGGTTGAGTTGGTTGATGGGGCTGATGCAAAAACAGAGTTGCTTGCTGTTGCTACAATCTCTGCTGATATTGGCAATAAACCCTTAAAGCCAGTGTACATTAATGATAATGGTCCAAGCGATTTGGTGTTGACGAATACTGGTGGTAGTGATGCTACGGGTGAAGTCACTATTCAGCTTGAATATCGCTTTAAAGGTTATTAATTAGTAAAGCTAACCATTAATTTAATCACTAAAAGCCCGGCATTTGTCCGGGCTTTTTAATGGAGATAGAAAATGTCAAAAATTAATCTTGTATATATTGGAAAGAAGCCTAAAAAGAAAGATACCGTCACAGGTTCTCGTTTAGTGTTTCCTCGTTTTAAAGCAGTATCCGTTGAAAACGATATTGCTCAGCGATTACTTGATTACCCTGAAGTATGGGTGCTTGAAGAAGATGCTGAAAAAGTTATTGCTAAGCAGTTAGCTAAAGAAGAAGCGATTGCAGAACAATTAGCAAAGCAAAAAGAAGCGCAAGCATCTGCTGATCTTGAGTTAAACATGATTGTTGTAGTTAATGAAGAACAGCTTGATATTGCTAAATATAGCTCACGACAATTAGATACGCTTGTTGAGGCTGAAGAGTTAATAATTACAACTAAGAAAAAGCCTGTAGCTGATTACCGTCTTGCTATCCGTGATGCCTTGCGTGAAAAAAACGGCGCTCCTGAGCTAAAAGAGCAGGAATAAGTAAATGGCACAATTAAGTGAGTTATTGCCTTTGTTGCGAGAAAAGTGCTCAGGCATGCTTGAGCAGCAAGCAATTGATCAACTAAAAAAAGCGTATCGAAACTTTTGTCTTGAATCGGGTTACCTTCAGCAAGTAGAAATCGTAGATCGTGAGCTTAATGGTCGTGTTGAGCTGTCACCAAATTATGATCATTTTATACATCAAATTAATGGTGTTGATGATTTAAATGGTGAAGAGCTAACTAAAGGAGTTGATTACAAGGTTAATACGAGTAATGAAATCACGCTCGATAAGCGGTTTAACTCTGTTGAAGTAACTTATTCTATTGTGCCTAAATTACCGATGGAAGATGGTATGGAGGTTAACGACAACCTTTTGAACCGTTGGCCTGACGAAATAGCCGCTGGTGCAGCTTCTTTACTCCGTATTATGCCTGGTCAAATATGGACCGATATCGCATTAAGTAATTTTTACCAACAAGATTTTATTAAAGGGCATCGTGAAGCTTTTAGAGTTCGAGTCGCTGCCAATGATGAAAGACAACTTCAACCTATATCTAAGCGAGACTTTTTCTAATGTCACTCATTACCTCAAACGAAATATTATTACGTGTTAATAATTTATTAAATGATAGTGGTTTTATTCGTTGGCCAAAACAAGAATTACTAGATTATCTAAATGATGGCCAGCGAGCTATTGTGCTTCGACGACCTGATGCTTTTACAAGTGATGTAGATGATTACCAGTGTATTGCTGGCACTAAACAGGCATTGCCTGCAGATGCTTTGCGTTTAATTGATATTCCTCGTAATGCAAGTGGCCGAGCAATTAGAGGGCCATTCGATAGAGCTGTACTTGATGATAACTACCCTGAGTGGTATGCAGGCAACTCCGCTACTCAAGCAGAATTGTTTATCTATGACGAGCGTAACCCGAAGACGTTCTATCTTTACCCTGGTGTAGTGGTGTCTACTGTGCTTACCGTGGTTTATTCGAAAGCACCACCGACAATTTCGATGGTTGATAATGACGCAGATGAATTGATATCACTTGATGATATTTATGTTAACGCAATCATTGAATGGATCATGTATCGCTGCTACATGAAAGATGCTGAATATGCTGCTAACCCTAACAAAAGTATGATGCACCAAAATGCATTTAAGACACAGTTAGGTGAAAAAACACAGACAGATAGCTCGATGGCAGGTGAGTTAGTTAAAGAATAGCAGACACTGTTTTTAGTGTTAGTCACATGAGAATTAAATAAAACCAAGTTATCACTTGGTTTTTTTATGTAAAAAATAAGGGGTAACAATGGTTTTGGTGAAAGTAATTCGCACTTTGTTTGCTTATGTAGTTCTTGGTTTGCTTGTTGGTGTTTGGTTTGTTCCGTTATTGCCTTGGGTAAAAAAGAACGAGTATGCATTTAGGATCTGGTTTTCTATTGATGTAATGATTTGCACAGTTGCTCACGGAACCTACCGAAGAACTATTAGCGGATGGAGTGGGCAGTTTATGGCCTTAAAACCTAATTATAACGTTCAAGCAAGAATAATAGATTGTTTAATAGCTTTGCTTAGTGGTGAGCAAGAGCATTGTAAACGCGCGTATGAATGGGAGTTAGAGCAAGGGCTCGTTGAATAACAATGAAGCATATAACAGCGAGTGAAAACTGGTTGTTCGAGATAAAAGAAGTACGAGCAATGCGCACCAAAAGCTATGGTGCTCCTTATAGTGCAATAGTTAGATTGATCATAGTAAACGGTGAATTAAGTATTGATGGTTTGATGTTCAAGGAGAATGAAGCAGGCACTATCGCGGATATGAGAGAAATTGAAAATTTCATAACTAAAACCCTTGGCTTTAATGAGTATTCCTACGATCGCTATAAAAATGGCGAGAAAACAAAAAAGAAAAAGGTAATAAAATGAACGTAATTTATAATGATTTGTGGGCTGACTTTCCAGTAGGAACTGAAGTTCAAAGTATACCGGGCTGGGCTACTTCTGCTAGTTATTCTAACGACTTATCAGGCATAGTTACTAATGGAAGTGGACTGCTAGATAATGTAGTTCTTAATCCTGTAGTTGTTACATATGACACAGGTTCCGATGACCATTTTGTGCAGATGGCTATTACAAAAATAGTCAACTATCAGGGCTGTGCTGTACGTATTGTTGATGTAGATAACTACATAGGCTATTTCAAGCTAAGTGCTACTAGTGTTCGAGTAGTGCATGTCGTAGCTGGTGTCAGAAATACTATACAAGATATATCAGGATTTACGCATGAGATTGGCGGCGTTGCTGAGTTAAGCGTTGAAGATAATGTATTGAAATTCTTGTGGAACGATGTTCAATACGGAACCGATATGGATGCGACTGGTATGCACGAAGGTGCTACAGGGGCAGGTGCATACCTAAAGAGTGGTGTGGACATTTCTGGAGATATTTCTGTAGGCAACTATTCCACTGATTCTATTACCTTAGACCCTTATCCACAGAACAGAGTGTTCCCTACTTTTGGTGGTGTTTGTCTACTCCCTGTATCTGGTTCTTATCAGAAAGCTGATGCGCCTTCTGTAATAAAAGTTAAGGTAGAAGAGTATGTTAGTAACACCGTCCTTGTAGACTGGACTGTCGTAGATGCAGACCTTTCTGGTGGGGTATTCTCTGGAGAAATTGAAGTCCCTAAAGCCAAATATTGTAGAGTTCTGGTTAGATTCGATGATGATAATTCTATTGTTGCGCAGAGTGGCAAAGTAGGCTTCGGGTTTCTTATTTTGTTGGGCGGTCAGTCTGGTACTGTGCGTTGGACTTCGGAGACTAGCGTGACTACGGTTCCTCACGAAGATACCTGTATTTTCGATGGCGTAGGCTCTTGGGCTTTGCCTACTGATGAGCCTATAATTGATGCGCTCAATGTCATAGCTGCTGAAAATAATTGTTGTGTAGCTGTGTTCAACACCGCTGTAAATAGTTCCGCGATAGCAACCCACCTCCCTTCTGGCGCGAATCACGCAAATACTGTCGCAGCTATTGCCGCAGCAGGGGGGAAAATTAATAACTTTTTTTGGGGGCATGGGGAGTCTGATACATCTCACCCATACAACGCAGCGTACTTCGATAATCTAGGACTACTTAGAGCAGATTTATTGTCTGTTACTGGACAACCTTCTAGCGAAATCCCTATGTTTATTGCGCAGCTTGGTAGGAAAGAAGGCATTACGGGGGATGTATGGAATGTTGTACGACAAGCCCAGACTAACTTCGCAAATGCTAACGCAGATGTACACATAAGTCACCAGACTATTGACCTACCTATGTCGGATACTTTGCACAGAGAGGATGCAGGCAGGTTGCAAGCTATTTTGCGGTTTGCTGATTCCTTTAATAACTTGCAAGGAACCTCTAATAATTCTGGTCGAGGGCCGATACCATTGGGAGCGTCTTTAGAAGGAAATGAAGTTACGATATTTCTCAACCTTAATGGCAGTGCTGGGGTTACATTGCCAGTAGGGTGTGAAGAATGTTTTGGCGTATCTGTTGACGGATTTGATTCTACTATTTCTGTAGAAAGTATCTCTACTGTCGGTAATACTATAACTCTTGTTTTAGACTCCGTTCCTACGGGAGAGGTCGAAATTAATAGTCACACCGCGTCCGACCCAGACCATACTAAGATGCCGAGAGGCGACTTAACTTACGGTGGTGTTGGCGTCGCTGTAGAGCCTTTGTTTGTGGCAATAGAAAGTTCATCTGATTCTACTCTTACCCTGACTGCTACTGGTATTCCTGATGGCTCATATTCTTTCGAGATTTGGGATGCTTCTCAATCGCCTATGATTAGAGTATCTGTAGAAAATATCACTTTCTCTTCTGGCACTGCCGCGCTACAGGTTCCCCTAAATAACGGGACACTTGTTAAGTCTATATGTGATGGAAATAATCCTCCAGTAACAGGAGTGTTATGTTATGGAGTAACACAGTAATGTTTAATCAGTGGAGTGGGTACAACGAATGGAGCCCTGTTAATAGTGGAGCTCTGCCGCAAGGTGTTATTTCAGTAGGGGTTATTGTAGAGCTTGAAAATAGCGTTACGATTCCATTTTTATATTCAGAATCAGATCAGACAGGTTTTGAATATAGATTAAATGGCGGAGCAGCTAACAACTGCGCCAACCCTTTAACTATATTGGGATTGATTGCTGATACTGCTTATCAAGTTGAAGTGAGAGCGATTAATAATGCTGGTGCAAGTGCTTGGTCAGCCGTAATAAACGTTACTACTTCAGAAGCGGAACAAGTTCCCGTGGTGCCGCAAGGCGTTGTAACTATTGGAGTGGTTGTTGAGTCTGACTCTTCAGCTACAGTTCCCTTTAATTACTCTGAATTAGATCAAGAAGGTTTTGAGTATCAAGTTGATAATGGTTCGATAGTTAGTGGTGCTAACCCAATATCGCTCACAGGCTTAACTGCTTCAACGATGTATTCTATTAGAGTTAGAGCTATTAATGCGGCTGGTAATGGTGCTTGGTCTACGCTTGTTGATTTCACTACAAATGATACTTCTGTTTTATTAACTGAAGCTGAGTTTAACGTAAAATATTCGTTCGTATCTCAAAATGGTAATTACAGTGTTTTAGGTCAAGAGCGCACTAAAACAGAAAAAATTAATTTTTATATAAAACGAAATAAGCCATATACATTACCTATTTTGGCTGATGGCATACCGCACGATCTTGCCGCAAGAGGCGTCACTGATGTTGGCGTAGTCATTAAAGGGGTTGAATACAAAGCTTCAGGTGGCTTTATGGAGTTTGGAGAATCAAGCGTAACTTTTATACTTGGTTCAATACCTACTCCACCAAAGAATTCAGTTATTGGTGCGTTAATTATTTACGATGATGATCATCCTTTAGGTGAGCCAATATTCACAGAAAGGACTGAATACAAATTAGCTTTTGAGTTCATTCAACTTTAGCTTTCGCGCAAAACCCTTCCTTTAGAGTACCTACATGACTGCAATATTTTTAAAATCTTTCTCCGGAGAGAGGCCGAAACTCGACCCTAGACATTTGCCTAATGAGGCTGCACAAGTAGCAAAAGGTTGTCATTTTTATCACGGTAACTTATCACCTTTGAAAACACCGTTAGTTAATGGTGAAACAGTATTAAGCAACACGAAGACTATCTTTGAGTATTTAAACGAGCATTGGTTTTCATGGAGTACTGAAGTTGATGCGGTAAATAGTCCAGTAGCTAATGATCCATGGCAACGAGTTTATTTTACTGGTGATGGTTACCCTAAAGTGACAAATAATGCTGTTTTCAGTGGCGCTAATATGCCAGCAGTATCGTATCGCTTAGGTGTTCAAGCACCAGAAATAGCAATCATTGGCGTGGTTACTGAATCAGCGACGGAAGATGTTGATCCGAATGATGATGAAACACGTTATTACACGCATACGTTTGTTACCGAGCAAGGTGAAGAAGGCGCACCTGGTGAGCCTTCAGGAAAAATTGAACTACTCTATCCTGAAGAAGAGGGTACCTTTGTTACGTTATCATTGTCACCACCGAATGTTAACGCATCAAACATTACTCATCGTCGCATTTATAGAACCACTACAGGAGGTGGCATTGCTGATTATTTATTTATTGCTGAAATACCTATTGCTCAAGGAACGTTTGTTGATAATGTTGCCGGTGATGAACTTGGCTCAGCATTAGAAACTTACGACTATGAGTTGCCTCCTGAGGATATGGCAGGATTAGCAAGTATGGCAAATGGTATTTTAACTGGCTTTACGGGTAATACTGTTTGTTTCAGTATGGCGTATTTAGGTTACGCATGGCCTAAAGAATACCAGATGACTACTGAGCATAATATCGTTGCTATGGTGGCTATGGGTAATTCGTTAGCAGTACTAACCGAGGGTTATCCTTGGATATTTGCAGGCAATTCACCAGATGCAATGTCAGGTCAAAAGCTAGAGTCTAACCAAGCGTGTGTAAGCAAGCGTTCTGCGGTAATTGTTAATGGTGCTTTAATTTATGCTAGTCCTGATGGGTTAGTCGCCTTAACAGGTAATGGCGCAATTCCTTTAACGGATAAAATTATAACCCGTGAGCAATGGCAAGCTTTTAAACCTGAAACAATTGAAGCTTATTTTCAAGAAGGTCGCTATTTGGCTTTTTATGGTGCTTCGCATGATAAAGGTTTTATTTTTGATCCTGAAACGGGAGACTTTAGGCATTTTGATACTACGGCTCAATGTGGGTTTAACAGCCTTTTGAGTGATGCGCTTTATCTTAGTAATGATGGCGTAATTAGTCGTTGGGAAGCTTCAAATAGTGTAATGCCTTACGTATGGCGCTCTAAAGAATATCAGTTCTCAGATATCAATATGGGCTGTGCACTAGTTCAGGGTACAGATATTAATTTAGTAGGCCTTAAAATCTTTGTTGATGGTGTCGAAGTGTTAGACAAAGCACCAGGCACATTAACAAAATATGCTTTTCGCTTATCTGATGAACGTGGTGATAATTGGTCGTTTGAGCTCTACGGGAGTGGCGAAGTTGAAAAAGTAATTATTGCTTCTTCTATGAATGAAATAAAGAGGGCGCTAAATGACTCGTAAAAAATCATATTTTAGTGGTGTTCCTCGCGCAACAAAAAGAGATCCTACTCAAGATGCGCTGACTGAGAATATTGAAGTTTTAACCGGGCAACGTGGCGATAAACTTAATAGAGCGTTACTTTATCGTGATTTAGTTAACCTTGATGAACTCAAGCGACTGGCGCTCGTTGCTTCTGCTAAAAAAGGAGCGAATACTGGCACACCTATACTTGGTGTTGGTGTTGAATTACCTCATGCACCTGTTAATTTGCAAAGTGTTGGCGGCTTTACATTTATAGCAATAACATGGAATAGCCCCACCTACGGTGGTCATGCTTACGCTGAAATATGGAGGAGTGATACAAACGCATTTAGCACAGCAACAAGGGTATCAACGGAAGTATCTGACACCTACAGCGATTCAGTAAATATGGGCGCAGCTTACTATTATTGGGTTCGCTTTGTTAACCAAGCTGATGTTGTTGGTCCTATACATAACGCTAATGGCTTATATGTTGAAACGCTCCTATCAGCCGATGCTATTCTCGCAGAAATTGAAGGAAGAATTGAAGGTACTCACCTTGGCGATTTTTTAACAACGGAAATAGGCAGAATACCAACCATAAGCGATGATGTTGATCAGCTATTGCTTGATATGCCGCAATTGTTAATTGATGTGCCGCAACTTATGATTGATGTTCCTCAGTTGATGCTCGATATACCACAGCTATTAGTCGATATAGAAAACCCTTTAGGAGATAGTATTGGCGCAGACTTAGCTAATAATTATTCTACAACTTATGAGGCAGGATTAGCCACAGCTATAGCGATAAACGCTTTAAAAGCAATAATTGAAGACCCTGACGGAACGAGTTTAGGTGCTACATTAGTAAACAATCACTACACTAAGACGAATGCAAACCTTGCTATTTCTGCTGCTATAGCAGAATTAAAGTCTTTTATAGAAAATCCAAACGGCTCTAGCGTTGGCGCTGATCTTGTTACCAATCACTACACTAAAACAAGTGCTGATTTAGCTATTGCCACCGCTATTACAGCTATGAAATCTGCTATAGAAGACCCTGACGGTTCATCGGTTGGTGCTAACCTAGCTAATACCTATTACACCAAAACGAATGCAGATCTAGCCATTGCTGCCGCTATTACTGCGTTAAAATCCGCAATAGAAGATGTTAATGGCTCTAGTGTAGCTGCTGATCTTGTAACTAACCATTACACGAAAGTTAATGCGGATCTTGCTATTGCCACCGCTATCACTGCTATGAAGTCGGCTATTGAAAATCCTAATGGAGATAGTGTTGGCGCTAATCTATCAACTAATTATTACACAAAAGCTAGTGCTGATTTAGCCACAGCTGCAGCAATAACAACACTTAAATCAATAATTGAAAATCCAAATGGCTCTAGTGTTGGGGCTGACTTAGCTACGAATCATTATACAAAAACAGACGCAGACGAGGCGATAGCAACCGCTATAACTAATTTGCAATCCGTTATTGAAGGTGATGGTGGCACCCTTGGTACTCTTAGTGCTGACTTAGCGCTTAACTATTACACTAAAGTTAACGCTGATCTTGCTATTGCGGCAGAAATCACAGCGCTTAAAGCGTTAATTGAAGATCCGAATGGCTCTAGTGTTGGGGCTGATTTGGTGACTAATCACTACACTAAGGCAAATTCTGACTTAGCGACCGCTGCCGCTATAACTGCTTTAAAAACATTAATCGAAGACCCTAACGGATCGAGTGTCGCTGCTGATTTAAACACTAATCACTATACGAAAACTGCGGCTGATCTTGCTATATCGTCGGCTATTACTATATTAAAAGCAGCAATTGAAAATCCGAATGGTTCAAGTGTTGGTGCTACATTATTTTCTGATTACCGCACTGAAACCGATACAGATACAGCGATATCCACAGCAATAAACGCTTTACAGTCTCTGATAGAAGATCCTGATGGCTCATCGATTGGCGCTGCTTTAGTAACAGATTATCGCACTAAAACCGATACTGACACCGCAATAGCAACCGCAAGCAGCACATTACAAGCGTTAATTGAAGACGCTAATGGAAATAGTGTGGGTGCATCACTGCAAACGCTAAGCGAAACTGTGGCTAATAACAGTGGTGATTTTTCAGCAATGTGGGGCGTAAAAACTACCGTTGCAGAAATCACAGCTTCATTCGGTTTACTTAATGATGGTGATGATCCTATCTTTGCTATCAAAGGTGCTAAATTTGCCGTCATAACAGAGCAAGACCCAACTGTTCTTACTCCTGTTTTTTCTGTTGTTGATGGTAAAACTGTAATGAAAAGCGCGTTAATTGATGATGCGCATATACAATCACTTGTTACCGATGATTTATTGTCGAATCGTATAGTCGTTGGCTCTGAACTTAATACGCCATCGATTAACTACAACAAAACTACTGGTGTTAGAAGTCATAATTTCTCACTAGATCCTAGCGGCAATATGGTTGCTAAAAGCGCTGTGTTAGAGTCAGTTACTATCAAGGACTCAAGCGGCAATGTGGTTATGTCCTCTACTGGCGCTGTTCCATATTCAAAATTAACCGGAGCACCTACGTTAGGCGCTTTAGCTGCATTAAACTCATTAGGGTATAACGCCCTGACAGGTAAGCCGACTCTTGGAGCTTTAGCAGCTCTGAATAGTGTTAGTTATGATTCAGTCACAGGAAAACCAACTCTAGGGCTGTTCGCAGGGTTAAATAAAATACTTTCAACGAATATAACGACATATATAGAAGCAGGTGCAATTGGAAGTGCTCAAATTGATCAGGCTTATATCGATACGTTGTTTGGTAAAGATGCTACGTTCTTAGGTACTGTTCACGCCAAAGAAATGGAAGGTGATGTTACTGATGTCAAAATAAAAAATAGTCTTGTAATGGATGGGTTTATTACACGCGGAGTGTGGCATACTCTTGCAACGTTTACCGTTTCCGGAATGCCGTTTGCCCGGACGTTTAAAGTTGATGGCGGTATCCATATCTATGGTGATGAGGATGAATTCGCTAACAACAACTGGTCTTGGTATCGTGTTACAAAAAATAACGTAGAAATTTATAGCTCTTTGGCTGGCGGACTTACCAGCCCTGTTGTTGACTATCTTGCATCTAGAACATCAGGAAATGACGTATACAGAATTCAAGCAGGCGTATCTAGCGCAGAGGCTAGCTTTCAAGGGGGCGCTGTTGGCAACTTAATAGTTAAGGCGCAAAAAATAGCTGTCAGTTGCTTTAAAGAAGGCGGTACTATTTCCTAGTCAAACACCCCAAAAAAGCGTATTATTTCCCCATTATGGAAAACTTCTCTTTGGTAAAAGTGAAGTGGTCAGAACATCGAGAAAGGTTAAAGCCCTTTATTGATGAAATAGGCTTAAAAGCTGACGACCCCCAACTTTATACCAACATCGACAAAGCCTGCTCAAATGAGTGGGCTTTTTTGTTTCTAGCGGATGAAGGTTTTACTGTCTTACGTCCTCGCGCAAAAAACAACATTAACTATATCGAAATAAGCGTCGCCTACTGTTCAAGTGGTGATGTAACTAGTCATTTTGTGCCTTTAGTTTACGCTATAGCTAAAAAAACAGATGCACAATTCATTGAGTTCTTAACTGTTAGAAAAGGTGTTCGCAAAATAGCCAAGCGAGCTGGACTGACTTATCACGGACAACATCAACATCTCGCCATCTGGCGGTATTATCTTTAAGGGCCAGTATGAGTAAATCAAATGAAGTAGAAGAAACAGAGTACGAAAAAGAACTCGCTAAAATTTACGGTGAACAATGGGATTACTATGAGAAAAATATTATCCCTGTTGAAAACCAAGTTATAGATGAGGCAAAAGCTAGTAATGATGAATCTGTTTATCAAGAGATTAGCGACAATACTAACTTAGGTTATCAAAAGTCATTTAGCGAAGCAGGAAAACAAACACTTGAAAGTTTAGCTTCTCAAGGTGTTGACCCAAGCTCAGGCAAAGCTAAGGCCACTATTAGCTCACTTGCCGATATTGAAGCCTCTGTTAAAGCTGATGCAACAAGTCGTTCTGAAATTGCAGGGCAAGAGCGTCACATTGATAAAATGAGTAATGTTGTAGCTATGGGGCAAGGTGAATCACAAGAAGCAGTTGCGTCGTTAAATGATATTGCCGTTAGTTCTCAGCGTAAAGCTGTGAGTGATGCCTCTATTTCTTCTCAAAATAAAGCGAACGTACATTCTGCTGTAGGAGCTATTGGCGGCGCTTTCACAAGCAATAGCTTAAGCAATGCAGCAAAAAATTCTAAAGCTGCGGCAGATAGTGCTAACTATCTTGACTCTAATGGCGATTGGATAGGACTTTAATCATGAGTAATGAATACTTATCAAACATCAATACTAATGCCGTAGGCGAAGTTTCATTAGATACAGGAAACAACCTTGATGAGAGTAGCGTAGTTGCTAATCAACCCACACAAATTCGCACTGAAAGTTATCAAGATACGATGGCTGATTTAACAAGGGCGCAATGGGAAGACTTTAAAACTCGTTATTTGCCTGCTCAAAATGACTTGCTTGCATTGGCCAATAATGACCAGTTACTCACTGAGCAGCTTGATAGAAATAAAGTCAATGTTGAAAAGTCTTTCTCTTTGGCTGACCAAGGCGAGTCAATGCGCATGGGGCGATTTGGGCTTACCCCTGAAGATTCAACTCAAAGCAAAAACAATAAAGGCTTATTGAAAAGTTTAACGACTGCTTCAGTTAATAATGAAACAAGAACCGCAGTAGATGATTTGCAAAACAAAATCATTACTGGACAGGGTGGGGCACCTCAAACGCTTGCTGATATAGGAGGTAAAGGCTAATGAGTTATAGCATTATGGATATAGGGCGAAGCACTAAAGCCCAATCAAAACAGTCACTAAAAACCTTGGCTGATATGGAGCAAAACCGAGAAATAGCCAACGATCAAATTGACTCACAAAAAAAACAAAGTCAAATGAGTGGAGTTGCTACTGGTGCTACGATGGGCTTTATGATTGGCGGACCTGTTGGCGCTGGAATTGGCGGTGCTATTGGTTTACTTGGCGGTTCACTTTAGGAGGTTATTATGGGTAGAGCACTATTAGAAGGTTTTCAAAGTGGCTTCAGTATGATGGAACGACACAATGCACGTATTGGCCGTGAAGAGCGACAAGAAAAACTTGATAAAATAAACGAGTCTAGCTATCAAGATAGTCAAACTAGGCTTGCTGATATGGATCAGCAAAAATCTGAACAATATCAAGATACAGTTGATTACCGCAATAAGACAGCCGATAACACTGCTAAATATCGCCAACAAACGACAGAGGCAACGGCAAAGTATCGTGAGCAACAAAATACCAAAGCAGCTGAACATCGACAATGGCAAGTAAATCAAGCTGAAGAACAAAAACAGTGGGGGCTTATTGCTCCACAAATGCAAAATATTCATCAAGAATACTTTAAAACAGGCAAGCTACCAGAACAAGCAGCGAAATTCTTTGAAGAAAACCCTCAGTACAACGATTATAACCCTGACAGTTATAAAAACCCTGAGTATAGAAAAGCAGTAAAAATGCTTCGCAATAAGACTCATGAGATTTTTAAAAGCAAAAAACTTCATGAGTTTAAAAATCCTGAGTACATCAAGCTATTTGATCAAGCATTCCAGTCAAAAATAAAACAAGGTATTGGCGAGGTTGATTTAGTTCGTAATGCTACGGTTGTTGATAAAGAAGTTGCTCAACTCATCCCTACTCGTAACGGTAAAGTATCTATTGGCTTAAAAGTTACCTATCAAGACAATAATGGGAAAACGTATACCGAAATTCAGCCTATGACTAAAGGTCGAACTAGCGACCAAGAAGATCCTGTTAACGAATTGGAGTTAAAAGAGCTTTTATCTACTATTGAAGTTCGCAGCAACATGGCTGATATGGCAGAAAATGGAGAGCATTACCTTAATCGTAGTGGCAATACACTTAAAGCTATGGGCTTTGGTGGTGCTAAGGATAAGAAAGCCTATCGAAAAGAAGTTAACGCCATTAAAAAAGAACTGCGAAAAGCTGAATCTGAGGCGAATGAAAAAATGCTAGAAGGTGACGAACGCACTAAATTCTTAAAACCTTTTAATGATGCTTTGACTGAAATTGATAATGCTTACGGTGTTAAAAGTGAAAAAGCTCCTGAGCCTACAGCAAGCACCGCAAATTATAAAAGCACTGTTGAAGGGCAAGATGTTAACGGTGTTGTCGCTAAGTTTATGAGTGCAAATAAAGGCATGACAGAACAACAAGCCATTGCTGCAGCAACTAATCAAGGTTACTTAACCAATGACGAATAAAATTATAGATCCGTTTACTAATGAAGAATTTGAATTCATTGATCCGTTTGCCACTAAAGAAGATAAAGGCGGCATGGGTGCGGCTTTTGGTGCAGGCGTTGATAAGGTGCAAGAGCTTGGTTATCGCGCTTTAAAGGGGTTTGCTGATGTAGGTAATGATGGTGATGGCTTTATTGAAAAAGATGGCGCGTTAGCTGAATTTGCTCAGGAAGGTATTGATAGAAATATTGAAGAGCAAAAAGCATATGAGCCTACAGTAAAATCATACAAAGACGTTGATTCCATCTCTGATGCTGGTAATTATGTAGGTGAATTAGTTGCTGGTTCTATTCCTTACATGGGCGCAGCTGTAACAGGTGTTGGTGCTGCTGGTATGGCTAGTGGTTTATCCCAAGAAGCATATGAAGCGCAGCCAGAAGATGAAAAAAGCGAGTTAAAAGCTATTACTTCTGGTGTTGGCCAAATGGCGCTTGAACGTTTAGGTATCAAGGGCTCACTTGGTCAAATTGGCAAAGATATTATGAAAGATGGTGTTATGGCTACAGCCAAGCGCTATCAAAAAGGGGAATTTGTTGATGCAATCAAAAACCCGAAAAGCGCACTAGAATTTTCCAAACGTGTATTAAAAGGCTCTACATGGGAAGGTGTTACGGAGTCAGGGCAAGAAGCGTTAGCGCAATGGGGTGCAGGTAAAGATATTACGGAAATTAGTGGTTTAGACGAAGCTTTTGTTGGTGGTTTTGTTGTTGGTAGTGTTATCCGTACATCAACCGAAGGTGCGCAAAAAGTATTGTCATGGCAAGAAAAATCAGCACCTATCGCTAAAAACGGTATTGATGAATTAGTGAAGCAAGGTGCTACCCAAGAAGAAGCTATTGAACAAATGCGAGGTCAATTAATTACCTCTGCAATGAAGCAAGGTTTATCAGAAGGGGAAGCAGCTGCAGCCGCAGCACGAACCATAAAAACTGAATACGGCATTGATCATGAAATATTTCAACCGATAGCAGATGCTTTATCACAAGCAGAACAATTAAAGGTAATGGAAAAAAATGATCCAGCGTTCTTTGAGCAATTAAATAAGCAGAGCGATACTTCTGTAAATTATGATGTGCCAACTATAGCAAGAAAAGCAGGGTTAGATAGTGATCTTGAAGCAGGTAAATATGGCGATATGTTAACGAGCCCTGTACAAGACGCATTAAAAAACCAATCTGAATATAAAAACCCTACAGTTGATGAGCGTGTTGCCGCAGCTCCGTTAGATAAATCGCCTACTCCAATGGATAGATTTTTACCAAAAAGTTTTGAGCATGAAGGTGATGTGCTACCTGTTAGTGATAAGCAAGACGTACCAGGTGTTACGGATGAATCTTTTATTGATGGTGAAGTAGAGCCTAAACCTAAAGCTTTAGATAAGCCAATTGTTGATCCGTTTAAAATTAAAGATAAAAACATAATTTTTGCTGAAGATGAGTTGGCTAAACAAAGAATTAATGTAAAGGCTGATGGTAAGCCATTTAAAAACGAACGTTTACTTAAGTTATCAAAAGGCTATAAAACAGCTATTGCTCAAGATAAAGCTGTTGAAATAATTAATCATGAGCAAGGTGTTGCTTGGCGACTTAAAGATGAAGCAATTGAGCCGGAAGTAAATGATATTACTAAACAGGAAGAAAATTTACTATTACCTGAAAATACTTCGGCTTCAGAGAAACAGGTAGATCCTGTAAGTAACACTGTTGAACCTGATATTCCTTTACTCGAAGCAATAACAGACAAAACACCAGAACCAACGGCCTCACAAGAGGCCGTTGTTGCATCTGAGCCTAAAACAATCGATGTTAACGACACTAATGCCGCAAACATAGAGAAAGCACCTGATTTATTAGCAGAAAAAACCATTGACGAATTAGCCAATGAAGCAGCGACTTCGCCTTTAAATGATTTGCCTGAGCCGACTCAAGCGCAAAAAGAAGCGAACAATTATCGTTTGGGTCGAATTGAACACAGCGGCATTAAAATGGGGATAGAGAACCCTGCTGGCTCAAGTCGCTCAGGCGTTGATGATAATGGCAAGGCTTGGTCTAACAAAATCAATCACCATTATGGCGACATTACCGGCACAAAAGGTGCTGATGGTGATGCTATTGATGTTTTTGTTAATCCCGAGACTACTAGCTCAAAGCATGCGTTTATTGTCAATCAAGTAAATCCCAGTAATCGAAAATTTGACGAGCATAAAGTGATGTTCGGCTTTAATAGTACAGCTGATGCTAGTCTGGCTTATTTTTCTAACTATGATAAATCATGGCGCAGTCATGGGCATGAAATCGTTAGGGCAACAACTGAGGACTTTAAAACGTGGTTAAAAGAAGGTGATACTACCAAGCCTTACCCTGTTCCTAGTCATCAACTTAGCACGATGAAGGTTAGTGAAAATAAGCGTGATAGCGAACAATCCACAGAAAGTGTGGATAAGTCGGTAGCAAAATCTTTACATGATAAATTATCTAAAGCCAAAACCCTCGATGAAGTTGAACAGCTTAGTAAGCAAATTACTCAGGCCGACAGAGATAATTTATTAACGGACCGCGAGGCGAGTTCTCTTGATAACAGCGCAGTGTTAATGCGCAAAAACTTAGGCTTAGTTCCTGAATGGCAGAAAAAACAACCTAAGGCTAAAGCTGAAAAAATTGATGATTTTGGTGAAGTACTTCAAGGTGCCAATAAGCACAATTATACGTTTAACGAAAAATTAAATGATGATGTTGATGTTAAAGCGGTCCCTTTAAGTAAGTCTTTCCCTCAGCCTGATTATGAAAAGTTAGCCGGTGAAGGTGCAGACCCAAGATCATTAGCATTTATGGCTCAACTACGTGGTGAGATCAAACCTAAACCTCGTCAAGCAGGCAAAGTTGAACGGTGGTCACATCAAGTAAGTGAGGCTAGGCATAATGCTAAAAAATTATTGGAAATGGGTGAGGGTGGCTCAGATGTAATGATTGCTTCTCTTCAAAAGAGTGAGAAAGGCCATGGTAGTTACCTTAAGTATCTGCCGCTTATATTGGATATTGCCAAAGAAATACCAGCTAAAAACATCAAAGAACTTGGTAAATTCAAGTTAACTCACTCTTTTTATAACTTATATCATGGTGAAAAAGACGTTCATAAATGGGTAGTAACTAACACTGAAGGTAAGGGTGGCTTTGGTGGTATGGGTAATATGACCCACTTCGACACTTCAAAAGAGGCCGTTGCTCATATAAAGTCACAAGTTACAGATGAAAGTATCGTTAACGGTAAGAAGTTAGCAAAATTTGATATTTGGAGTGAACGTGGCAACCGTGATGTTGTTTTCTTAGGGAAAAAAGTTGGTACCGGTAAGTTTATCGAATTAAAACAATTCCCAACCGCAAGAGAGGCAAGGCAGTACATCAACGAAAACAATGCTGAGTTGGTTGCTTTACTAAAAGACAAAAAGAAAATTAAAGCTCATCGAAGAAAAGATAACAATCCTCGTATTGGTGATGATCATCGTAAGGGTGTTAATGCTGACGCTGAAATGTTTGATAAAGCTTTTGGTTTTAGAGGTGTGCAATTTGGCAATTGGGTTGAAGGGCATAAACGTCAAGATGATTTAAACTTTGCTTATGATGGCCTAATGGATTTAGCTAGTGTTATTGGCGTACCGCCTAAAGCATTGTCATTGAATGGTGAATTAGGTTTAGCCTTTGGCGCTCGCGGAAAAGGTGGGGATAATGCTGCTATGGCTCATTATGAGTCAGGTTCAGTTGTTATTAACTTAACTAAAAAAATGGGCGCTGGCAGTTTGGCTCATGAATGGTGGCATGCATTAGATAATTACTTCTCAAAAATGGATAGTTCTAAGCTAGGAAATGTGAATAAAAGCTTTATCACTGAAGGTGGACGACAATTAGGCGTTAGAAAAGATGGTATTCATCAACGTGCAGTTCCAGAAGATTTTGGAGTTCGCCAAGAAGTCTATGAAGCTTTTACAGCATTAACTAAAGCTATTAAGACTGAAACTAAACTAGCTGATCGGTCAGCTGAATTAGATAAACTTCGTGGTAAAGACTATTGGGGAACTGTTATTGAAATGACAGCTCGCTCATTTGAACGTTACGTTATTGATAAGCTGGCGTTAAAAGGCTTTGAAAGTGACTACTTGGCAAATATTGTCAAAGAGTCATCAACCGAAGCAAGCAAAGAAATCTCTGATTACCCTTACCCTTTAGCAGCTGAAATGGATGCTGTAAACAAAGCTTACGACAGTATTTTTGATATATTACAAACTAAAGAAACTGATAAAGGCGTTGCTTTATTCTCTGCAGACACATCAATTAAAACTCCTTTTAACAAAGTTACTTTAAAAGAAGCACAAAACATTGTTAATGAATTTCAACAAGAGTATAACGGTAATATACCGTTGAAATTTAGAGTTGTTGAAAAGCAAGAGCATTTGTATGGACCAGAAAACACCATTGAAAAAATCGGACTTATCAAAGGATCCTACCATCCAAAATCAGGAATATTTGGAATTACCTCGAGTAATATGCAAAATCGGGCTGATGGACAAGCCACTTTGCGACACGAAATCCTCGGACACTACGGTCTTAACACGTTTAAAGCAGAAGATAAAAAGGCTATTCTCCAAAGGATAATCAACAGTAAAAAACATTCATCTTTAAAAGTTGCATGGGCGCATGTTGACGAAAACTATCCTGAAGTGGATGCAATGGGTAAGGCTGAAGAAGTCTTTGCTATGTTGGCAGAAAAACCACCTGTTAAGACTAGCTTTTGGGGTGGGCTCGTTACCTTAATCCGTAAAGCTCTACGCGCTGTTGGTATTGGCAAAGGCTCAATATCTAAAGCTGAAATTGAAAGTTACATTCAAGATATTGCTAAAAGCATTAAATCTGGTGAAGCAAAGCAGCAAATATTCCCTAACTCAGATCAAGAGCAATTTCGTAGAGAAAATTCACAAACAAACATACAGGATGAATCTCGTAAAGATGCGGTAATTCGTGTTATGCAAGATAAGTTCAGACGCTTAAAGCTTATTCAGCGTAAATTATCGGTTAATGATAGTAATGACGCTTATCAAGCTGAAGAAGCATTTCACGGTAAAGTAGGTGAAGATTTACGAGCGTTGGAAACTAAGCATACTGATAAAATAGCTAACACCATGGCTAAGCACAACTTGTCTCAAGATGAAGTTGATCTTTACTTGATTGCTAAACACGCTCAAGAGCGTAATGCTTACATTGATACAATTAACCCTGAATTAAATGGTGCTGGCTCTGGCATGTCTAATGAAACAGCTCAAGCTATTTTAGATAAATCCATTGTTGAAAATAAACGCCTTGCCTTAGAAGAAGTGGCTAATCATATTTATGCCATGCTCAAGCAAAATCGTGAAACAATGGCTGAGTTCGGTTTAGAGGCGCAAGATGCTATTGATACTTGGCAACAACAGTATCAATTTTATGTTCCCCTAAAAGGCTATGCCGTTGAAGATGGCTCAACTGATAGTAAAGGTAAAAAGTTCGGTACCGGAAAAGGTTTTAATATTAAAGGCCGTGAAACTATAAAAGCTATGGGTAGGCGTTCTTTAGCTGAGTCGCCTTTGCTTCATACTATTTCAGATACAACACAAGCGGTTATTCGTGCACGTAAAAATGAAGTAGGTAACACTTTTCTTAAACTAGTTAAGGATAATCCTGATCCTGAATTGTGGGAAGTATTCACAGCTGAAAATCCAGACACTAAACGTGGTGAAGTTACTGTTGATGGAGTGACAAGTATTGGCATAGTAAATATGACTGCATTTGAAATGAAATCAGGTGAAGAATATTTCAAGACAAAAATAGGTGGTGTTGAGCAATTCATCAAAATTAAAGATCCTTTACTTGCCCGGGCAATGGGTAACTTGGGCGTTGATGAAAGCAATATGCTCACCCAAAACTTAGGTAAGGTTACGCGCTTATTGTCTGCGCTTGTTACTACTTGGAACCCTGAGTTCATGCTAACTAACTTTACGCGTGACGTTCAAGCAGCTGTAGCAAATGTACTAGCTGAAACTCAAGTTAAAGATGGCAAGGCAATTAATACTAATGGCCTAGCCAAGAAGATGATCAAGTCATTACCTAAAGCTATGACAGTACTCAAACATGGTTTTAGAGATAATAATTTTGATGATGCAGAATGGGGCCCTTATTTAAAAGAATTTTTAGAGTCAGGCGCTAAAACCGGATGGGTAAATCAAAAAGATATTGAAGGTTTAGCTAATGAATTAAAAGGCTCAATCTCTCGCGCAAGCAACACAAAAACAGGCAAAGCTAAACGTGCCGGTAAAGCTATTGCGGATTTTGTTAGTGATTATAATGATATTGTTGAAAACGCCTCTCGTTTCAGTGTTTATTACCATGCAAGAAAACAGGGTGTTCCTGTTAAAAAAGCAAGCAGCCTAGCTAAAAACTTAACGATTAACTTTAACCGTAAAGGTGAAATAGGTAATACGCTAAACGCTTTGTTTATGTTTGCCAATGCGAGCGTTCAAGGTACTGCTAATATGTTACGAGCGCTTGCTACACCAAAAGATCGTAGTAAATCGATGTGGAACCCTCAGTTTTATAACCTCTCACAAAAATTAGCGATCGGCTCTATTGGCGCAACAGTATTAATGGCTAATGCAATGCGTGAGCTTGGTGGTGATGATGAAGATGGTGTACCGTTTTACGATAAGGTCCCTGACTTTGTGAAAGCTACTAACTTTATCGTTATGACAGGTGGTAAAGACTATGTGGCTATCCCAATGCCATACGGTTATAACGTACTTGGTGCTGTTGGCCATGCAATTGATGGTGCTATTCAAGGTAAGTCAATCGGTAAACAATCAGCAAACTTATTGATGTCATCTGTAAGTGCGTTTTCTCCTATTGGTACGCAAGAGTCTGAAAGTGTTGAAAAAGCCGCTATAAGAACATTATCACCAACGGTATTAAAGCCATTCGCTGAAATGGCAACGAATGAAAACTTCTTTGGTGGGAATATTTATCCTGAGCAGCGCGGTTATGGTGCAGAGAAATCTGATTCGCATTTAGGTAGTAAATACACTTGGGAGTGGACTAAAAATTTCACCACTTGGCTAAATGATGCCACTGGTGGAAGTGAATTCAGAGCAGGTAAAATTGACATAGCACCACAAACAATTGATCACCTGGTTAAGTTTATGGGTGGCGGTGTTCTTCAGTTCGGTATTCGCTGGCAAAATCTTGCAAGTAAATCTATTGAAGGAAAAGAAGTTGTTACGAATGACATTCCTTTTTTAAGGCGTTTCTCTAAACAAGTAAACCCTAAAGCAACAATCGGTGAGTTTTATGAGGTTAAAGATACATTAAATAAATACCAAGCTGACTTTAAGTCATTGCATGGTAAAGATCGCAGTGAATACCGTAAAGAATTCAACAACCATTTATTGTTACACAGTTATTCAATTAGTATCGAAAAAGCATTAAAAAACCTGAATAAGCAAAAGCGCTCAATTGAAGCTAGTCGATTAAATAAAAAAGCAAAAGAAGAAAGAATCAGGATAGTTGAGGATAAAAAAATTGAATTGGCGTTAAGGTTTTCTGCAAGGAAAAATAAGCTAGGGTTGAGTAACTTGAATTAAGATCTGTCTCTTATACACATCTCCGAGCCCACGAGACGTAGAGGAATCTCGT